>QLAH01000027.1_pt1 | contig 198896 bp, 190 predicted proteins | sample 4693081 | NCBI WGS metagenome assembly QLAH01 (sample SAMN09425401, study PRJNA476045) | Lake water metagenome, whole genome shotgun sequencing project. | reverse complement strand
CTAGACGATTGGGATATGCGCTCTGGCCGGAACTGCGGCGTGAACAGCCTTGTTCACGATGGAAGTCTAGACGATTGGGATATGCGCTCTGGCCGGAACACGGGTCAACCCTAGCCCCACTGGGTACGTAGTCTAGACGATTGGGATATGCGCTCTGGCCGGAACTTTGTCCACTCAATCGTGTAGCGGCTCATGAGTCTAGACGATTGGGATATGCGCTCTGGCCGGAACTCTGCCACCCCCGCAGCTTCCTCCAGCACTAGTCTAGACGATTGGGATATGCGCTCTGGCCGGAACTGAGGTGTCCACGTCAAGTGCGGGCCCTTCCAGTCTAGACGATTGGGATATGCGCTCTGGCCGGAACCGGGCGTTCCATCTGGGTCGAGCTCAAGGCAGTCTAGACGATTGGGATATGCGCTCTGGCCGGAACTTGATGCCTTTCATCTGTTGGGCGGCCTTGAGTCTAGACGATTGGGATATGCGCTCTGGCCGGAACGCCGTGTGAGATGCGATGATGCGGCGCTGGAGTCTAGACGATTGGGATATGCGCTCTGGCCGGAACTTGATCGTCACATGGACGCGAACCATGCAAGATTCTAGACGATTGGGATATGCGCTCTGGCCGGAACATGACCGTTCTCACCACCACAGCCAAGGCAAGTCTAGACGATTGGGATATGCGCTCAGGCCGGAACTACGACTCCAATCTCATCCTCCGTCAGCGGAGTCTAGACGATTGGGATATGCGCTCTGGCCGGAACAGGCTCCAAGCTCATGTTCCCGATCCTCAAAGTCTAGACGATTGGGATATGCGCTCTGGCCGGAACTCAAAAGACATCATCGCCTATCGCGTGGTCAGTCTAGACGATTGGGATATGCGCTCTGGCCGGAACCGAATTGCCGGGCAGATCGTCTGGGCCAGCAGTCTAGACGATTGGGATATGCGCTCTGGCCGGAACTACACGGCCATCATGACCGCGTTCGACACCAGTCTAGACGATTGGGATATGCGCTCTGGCCGGAACTTGTTCGTCCACAACATCGCCGCGAATATCAGTCTAGACGATTGGGATATGCGCTCTGGCCGGAACTGCCGTTGATGACCATGGCGTTGCGCAGGAAGTCTAGACGATTGGGATATGCGCTCTGGCCGGAACGGTGTGTGCTTCGCGCTCATGCTGCACCTCAGTCTAGACGATTGGGATATGCGCTCTGGCCGGAACAGTGCGGCGGCGAGGCCGAAGTGAAGCGCAAGTCTAGACGATTGGGATATGCGCTCTGGGAAAAAGCAAAAAAGCCTAAGGTCGTCAAACCTCAGGCTTTTCGAATGAATGGTCGGCGTGGCGGGATTCGAACTCGCGACCCCTTGCACCCCATGCAAGTGCGCTACCAGGCTGCGCTACACGCCGAAGCCCTAAAGTATAGCTTGAAATTCAGGTGGGGCCTGCCGGAGCACCCAACAAATTTCGGATGGCGAGCAGTTCGCGCCGAACCGACGACCAGTCGAGCGGGCGATCGGAAGCGACGAGAAGAGCAGGCGGCATGACTGGGTAGTGGTCGGCTTCCTGGCTGGGCCCGCTGGGCTCGGTAGGTGGTGCCTTGCGCAGTTCCCTTTCCTGCTGGGCCATTTCCTGCAGCCGGTTGCGGGCACCGTGAATGGTGAAGCCCTGCTCGTACAGCAATTCCCGGATCCGGCGGATCATCAGCACCTCGTGATGCTGGTAGTAGCGTCGGTTGCCGCGCCGTTTCATGGGTCGCAACTGCGTGAATTCCTGCTCCCAGTAACGCAGCACGTGCGGTTTGACGCCGCACAGTTCACCCACTTCGCCAATGGTGAAGTAGCGTTTGGCCGGGATGGGAGGAAGCGTGTTGTCCATGAAATCAAGACACTGCAGGAAAAACCTTGGAATCTACTCCAACTTGGGCGCCAATGCAAAGCCGATACACTCGCAGCTGGTCCAAATCCCGGTGTCCCCTCATTCACGCTCATGAAACACGTTGAACTTGGAAACAGTGGCTTGCAGGTCACGCCCATCTGCCTGGGAACCATGACTTTTGGCGAGCAGGTGGACCAGGCCAATGCCCATGCCATTCTCGATCGCGCTGTGGAGCGCGGTGTCAATTGTCTGGACACGGCCGAAATGTACGCCGTGCCCGCCCGTGCCGAAACCTGTGGCGCCACCGAGCGGATCATCGGCGAGTGGCTGGCCAGCCGGCCAGGTCAGCGCGACCGGCTGGTGATTGCCACGAAGGTGGCCGGGCCGTCGCGTGGGATGCCGTGGATCCGTGGCGACCAGTCAGGTCTCACCAAAGCCGAAATCGTCGCCGCCTGCGAACGCAGCCTCAGGCGCTTGCAGGTCGATGTCATCGACCTCTACCAGATCCACTGGCCTGCGCGCAACGTGCCGGTGTTTGGCGCCATGTACTTTGACCCTTCCAAAGACAGACCCTGTGCATCGATGCTCGAGCAGCTTGACGCCATGGACACCCTGGTGCGCCAAGGCAAGGTGCGCGCCATCGGCCTGTCCAACGAATCCGCTTACGGGGTGCACGAATTCGTGAGGCTGGCCGAGCAGCATGGTCTGCCGCGGGTGGCCACCGTTCAGAACCCTTATTGCCTGGTCAACCGATCGCTCGAGAACGGGCTGGATGAAACCATGCACCGCCTGGGCGTTTCCCTGCTGGCGTATTCGCCCCTGGCGTTCGGGCTGCTCACGGGCAAGTACGATGACACCGGTCTGGAGGGCCCTGGTGCCCCTGTCGGGCGCCTTTCGCTGTTCGATTCCATGAAAAAGCAGCGCTGGGGTCGCCCGGAAGCGCTGGCGGGCGCACGCCGGTACAACCAGCTGGCACGCGAGCATGGCATGACACCCGTGCAGATGGCGCTGGCTTTCTGTTACACCAAGTGGCAGGTGGCGAGTACCATCATCGGTGTGACGTCGCTGTCGCAACTGGATGCATGCCTGGATGCCTGGGGCACCCAGCTGTCTCCCGAACTGCTCCAGGCCATTGACGCCATCCGTCAGGGTGTGCGTGATCCGGCTGTTTGACCTGGAGGATGACATGATGGACTGGATGTGGCTGCCCGCGACGGTGGTGGCTTACCTGATCGGATCGCTGTCTTTCGCGGTGGTGGTGAGCCGCGTCATGGGTTTGAGCGATCCCCGCACCTACGGCAGCAAGAACCCGGGCGCCACCAACGTGTTGCGTTCGGGCAACCGCAAAGCCGCTGCGCTGACGCTCTTTCTGGACGCCTTCAAGGGCTGGCTACCGGTCTGGTGGGCGCTGACCCACGGCAGCGCCTGGGGGCTGGATGCCGGGGCGGTGGCCCTGGTCGGCCTGTCGGCCTTTCTGGGCCATCTCTTTCCCGTGTTCTTCCGGTTCAAGGGTGGCAAGGGGGTCGCCACCGCAGCAGGCATCCTGCTCGCTTACGACCCCTGGCTGGGCTTGGCGGTGCTGCTGACCTGGGTGGCCGTGGCCTTGGTGTTCCGCTATTCGTCGCTGGCGGCCATCGTGGCCTCACTGGCCGCCCCTTTTCTGTATCTGATGGGTGACGGCCTGGCCTGGGAGGCCGATGGTGCCATCGGTCTGTCCATGGCGGTCATGAGTGTGCTGTTGCTGTGGCGGCATGCCGACAACATCCGGCGCCTGCTGGCCGGCAAGGAAACCCGCATCGGCAGCAAGAAAAGCTGAACCTGGCGCTTTATCGGGCCAAGGCCATCCGCGAGAGCTGCAGCAGGCGAGTGTGGTTGAGTCGCACCCGAACCGTTTGGGTCACGAGCGCAGCGGCGATGCCTTCACCCTCATCGTCACCGGTGTCGATGAGGGCAGGCTCGGCCACGGGAAAACCACGGCCATCCAGAATGGAGGCCACCCAGGGCTCGCCGGGCCGATCCGAACGACGCAACACGATCGCGATGCGTTCGTCCTGAAGCCGGACAAACGTACCGGGAGGGCAGATGCCCGCGGTTTTCACGAGGGCATGCCCAAGTTCGTCAGGGCCGGCGCCCTGACGCAAGAGAGCGAACCGGCTGGAGTCGGTGACGCACTGTCCGGGTCGGCTTTCTCGGGGGCTGATCATGGCTGTGTAACGGTCGACCGCCTGTAGCAGCCGAGTGGTGAGCCTTTCAGGCTGCGGGTCGTGGTGTTCGGCAATGGTCTGCAGCCAGAGGGCATCGCTGATGCCCAAAGACTGCAATCGGCTCACGGCCTCTTCCGGATGGGCGTCAATCTGCTGCCCCTGTTCTGGGCTGGGTGGCGTGGCCTGTTCGGCCAGTTCGTCCTGCAGCCGGGTCATGGCAATGTTCATCGTCAGCGCTGCCATGGCCAGGGCATCCTGTTCGCGATCGTGCAGCCCCAGCGATCGGGAGACCAGCCGGCACAGTGCCCAGCAGACCAGGGCGTGAGAGGTGCTGTAGCCCACGGTCGAACTGGCAGACAGCTGGAAGAGCCAGTACAGCGTGGCATCCCCATCGATGTCCAGCAGTTTCCGGGCAGCTTGTTCGGTCTGCACAAGCTGCGAGCCGAACGGGCTGGCCTGCTCGGGGGCAAGCAGCAGACTGGACAGACGCGTTTCGATGTCGGACCAGCGCTCCATCCAGTCTCGCATGGCGCCATAGGCGGGGTCGGGTTGGGCAGAGAACGTCATGGTGATTCAGGACCGGGGGGTCAGGGTCATGATGGCGCCTTCGCGCCGCAGGTTGAACTGATTCAGAAAGCTGTTGCCCAGCAAGACATAGGGGATGTCAGCAGGGAGAACGACCGCTGTCACGTTGGTGCTGGTGTGATTGCCCACGCGCACGCTGCTGAGGAGGACCTGATGACCCTGAATCGTTCCGTTCGCGGTTTGTGCCTGCACGGGTTGCCCAAGGGTGTGGTTCAGGCCAATCTGCCTGGCCTGCGCAACGCCCAGCGTGATCACGGTGGCCCCCGTGTCGACCAGAAACACCACAGACCGGCCGTTGATCTGGCCCTGGGCCATGAAATGCCCACCCGCATCGGCCATGAGCACGATCTGACGAGAATGCCCCGTGGCTGAGGAGGACACCGCCAGGGGTTGCTCGCCCAGCTGCAGGCGCAATCGCTCGTTGCCCACCTGCACCGTGGCGGTGCCCTGGTCGACCTGCAGGAGTTTGACGCCCATCACCGTCTGCCCGACGCCGACAAACCGCGGTGGCGAACCGTCGATCGACAGCAGGGCCCGACCATCGGCCGTTCCGGTGAGGTGCACTTTCTGTGCCCAGGCGGGCCAAAGAAAGGCCAGACTCAGCCACAACCACAACCCAGAACGTCTGAAGGAACGACAAAGGGGCACTTGACGCAGCGGCAGTCGGGTTTCAGTCACGGAAATTGTTGAAGGACAGAGGCAGGTCGGACAGTTCTTTCTTGATCAGCGCCATGGCGGCCTGCAGATCGTCACGCTTGGCACCCGTGACCCGGACGGCGTCGCCCTGGATGGCGGCCTGCAACTTCATCTTGCTGTTCTTGATGGCCTGCTGGATCTTCTTGCCATCTTCGGTGGCAATGCCGTTGCGCACCTTCAGGACCTGCCTGACCTTGTCACCGCCGATCTTCTCGATCTTGCCGGCGTCGAGAAAGCGCACGTCGACGCTGCGCTTGGTCATCTTGTTGCGCAGGATGTCATCGACCTGGCTGATCTGGAAGTCGCTGTCACCAAAGAGGGTGATTTCCTTGTCCTTGAGTTCCACGGCGGCGGAGCTGCCTTTGAAATCGAAACGGGTGCCGATTTCCTTGGCGGTCTGGTCGACCGCATTCTTGACTTCCACCAGGTTGGGCTCGAGGACGGTATCGAATGAAGGCATACGCTGAAATGTGAGGTGCACGAGTGAGACAATGCCCGCATGTTAGTCGAGAACAACGTGGCGCTCCAGCGCTACAACACGTTTGGCATTGCCGCCCGGGCATGGCGGCTGGCGCGTGTGCGCTCCGAAGCCGGTCTGCAGGCCCTGATCCGCCACCCGGATTGGCGTGCCGACGATGTGTTTGTGCTGGGCGGCGGCAGCAACATCGTGCTCACCGGCGATGTGCGCAAGCTGGTGCTGAAAGTGGAGATTCCCGGCCGCCGGCTGGTGGAAGCGGGCGAACGGGGCTGGCTGGTGGAAGCCGGTGCCGGTGAAAACTGGCATGAACTGGTGGCCTGGACCCTGGCGCAGGGCTGGCCCGGGCTGGAAAACCTGGCGCTCATTCCCGGCACGGTGGGGGCTGCGCCAGTGCAGAACATCGGGGCTTATGGGGTGGAACTGCAGGATCGTTTCGATTCACTGGACGCGGTGGACCTCGAAACCGGTCGGCCGTTCAGCCTCCATGCGGCCCAGTGCGGTTTTGGTTACCGCGACTCGGTGTTCAAACATGCGCGCGCCGGCGAGCAGGGTTTCGGTCTGGCCGGACGGGCTGTCATCACCCGGGTACGGTTCTGGCTGCCCAGGCCCTGGCAACCGGTACTGGGCTACCTGGACCTGGAAAAGAAGAGGGCCGACACCGGGGTGGTCAGTCCGGACGCGAACCAGGTTTTCGACTGGATCTGCGAGATTCGACGCGCCAAGCTCCCCGACCCCGCGGTGGTGGGCAACGCCGGCAGCTTCTTCAAGAACCCCACGGTGTCACCCGAGCAGTGTGCCGACATCATTGGTCGCGACCCGAAGGTGGTGTACTACCCCATGCCCGATGGCTCGATCAAGCTGGCTGCGGGCTGGCTGATTGACGCTTGCGGCTGGAAAGGCAAGACCGTGGGCCATGCGGGTGTGTACGAGAAGCAGGCCTTGGTGTTGGTGAACCGGGGCGATGCCGAACACCCTTGCACCGGAGGTGAGGTGATGACGCTGGCCAGGGCGATTCAGACCAGTGTCTACGAACGGTTTGGCATTCGGCTGGAGCCAGAGCCGGTCGTGGTGTGAGAAGCCGCTGTTCAGCAGCGCGACCGGTCGCTTCAGCCGGCCTGTCATGCGGCTTTGCCGTTGGCGGCATACGCGGACGCGATGCCACGCTTCACATTGACCCGTGTCAGCAGAGCCAGTCCTGCCACGAAGAACAGGCCGGTTGATACGATGGCCAGACGGTGGTTGCCATCGGTCAGCCAGGTGACCAGGCCGTAGGTCATCGGACCCACGATGGCCGCCAGTCGTACCGCGAACATCCACAGCCCGAAGAATTCGGCGCGGCGCAGTTCGGGCGTCAGCACCCCTGCCAGCGCGCGGCCGGCCGACTGGCTGCTGCCCATGCACAGACCGGCAATGACGGCGGCCACCCAGAAAAGGCCTGGCCCGGTGGCCAGCGCCGCCAGCACCGTCATGACCATCCACCCGACCAGGGTGATGGCCAGCGCCGGCCGGTGGCCGATCCGGTCCTGCACATAACCCCAGGCCAACGCACCGAGCGCCGCCGCAATGTTGACCAGGAAGATCAGCATCATGGTCTCGGTCTGCTGGAAGCCAAGAACCTGTGCGGCGTAAACGGCCGCCAGCGCAATGACCACCGATATGCCGGCCTGGTAGGCGACCGAGCAGGCCAGCAGGGCGGTAAAGTCCTGGAAAGAGCGCGCTTCATGCCATGTGCGCTGAAGACGGGCCAGCGACGCCCTCAGGCCTGCCTCCTGCGACGCCCTGGTCTGGGGGGCAGCGTGCTCCTTGAGCAAAGCGAAGGTGACCATGGCCGAGGCGCCGAAGATGCCGGCGGTGATGAGCATGGTCACGGGAACAAAATGGGACGCCGGCAAGCCTTGGCCCTGAGCCCAGATGACATACCAGAGGCACAGCCCCAAGGACAGCATGCCTCCCAGGTAGCCCAAACCCCAGCCCCAACCTGAAACGCTGCCCATGCGGTCTTCTTGCGCCAGTTCGGGCAGAAAGGCCGCTATCAGCGCCTCACCGTATGTATAGAACACGTTCGACAGCACAATCGCCAGCAGCGCCCAGGCCACATCGCCTGGCCCGGCACCGGCCAGTGCAACCGTGCCCACCACGCAGCCGAGCGTCGACATCACCAGCAAGCGTTTTTTGACCGCCCGCAGATCGGCGTAGGCACCGATGGCGGGCATGGTGAACATGACGATCAGGCTAGAGACCGCCAGCGCACTGGTCCAGGCCAGGGTGCCCCAGGTCTCGCCGCCGGCGACACTGCCAACGAAGTAGGCACTGAAAACCGCCGTCAGCACCACGGTGGTGTAGCCGGAATTGGCGAAGTCGTACATGGCCCAGCCGAAGACCTCGCGCTTGCGGACGCCGGGCTTGAGGGCGTCTTGGGGAAACAGGGGCATGGCCTTGAGTGGCGACGGGCGCCGTTGCTCCAATGGACGCCAAGTGTAGAGGCAATTGCGCTGACCGTCACCTGCCCGGACCAGTGACGCTGGCCTGTGTCACACTTTGAGCCATGCAGTTGAAATGCCTGTCCCTTGAACCGATGGCCTGACCAACCTTTTGCCCACCCAGGTGGCGTGATGGCTTTCGCCCACCGTGGAGGCGGCGGCCGCTGGCCGGAAAACACGATGCTGGCGTTTCAGAATGCCGTTCGATGGGGAGTGGACGGATTGATCACCGATTGCCCCGACCGTTTGCTCAAACGGCTCGGCCGTCTGGAACGCAGTCTGGATGATGGACCGGTGACCTCGGGTTCAACCCCCCAGCCTGGCGCGCGTGTCCACGATGTCCAGGCCGGTGGTGATCTGAGGTGATTCCAGCGCCCCTTTCAGACAACAGGAGATCAGGATGGCATGTCCCCAGATGGAAAGCAGGCCCCGCGGGCAGTCGGGCCGCATCCATTCGCCGCTTTGGCGAGCCGCGTTTTTCGGGCTGGTGCTGGCGCTGGCTGTGTTCTTTCTTGGTCCGGTCAACGAGTTTGGCCCGGACCAGCCTGCGGCGAGGGATGCCCCCCCGGACAGTGCCCAGCTCGACGACTGGCTGAATCAGCAGGAGTCTCTGTTTTCCGACATTCGCCCGGGTCTGCAGCGACAGATTGTCTGGCACGGCGTGCCCGGGGAGCGGACACCCTGGGCGGTGGTTTACGTCCATGGGTTTACCGCGTCGCGCCTGGAAACCGCCCCGCTGGCCGAGACGGTGGCCAGCAAGCTGGGGGCCAATCTGTACCACACACGCCTGACGGGTCACGGGCGAACCGGTCAGGCCATGGCAGAAGCCACCGTTCAGGACTGGCTGGCCGACACCGTGGAGGCGGTGTCGGTGGGGCAGCGTATCGGAGACAGGGTGTTGCTGATCGGGGTGTCCACAGGGGCCACGCTGGGGACCTGGATCGGGAACCGGCCTGAAGGGCAAGGCGTAGCCGGATATGTGTTCATCTCGCCCAATTACGGCCCCAAAGACAAAAAATCGGAATGGATCAACCAGCCCTGGGGGATGAAGCTGGCTTTGCACCTCGAAGGCGCCATGCACGGTCAGCCCAGCGAGAGAGAGATGGAGAATCTGGGCTGGACACAGGTCTATGACACCCGCGCGCTGTTTCCCATGATGGCGCTTGTCAAGAGGGTGCGGGAAAGCGACCTGAGTGCATTCACCGCGCCATTGCTCATGCTGTATGCCGATGGCGATCAGACGGTGGATCCTGAAGAGATTCGCTTGCTGTTTCCCCGCATCGGCTCGGAACGCAAGACACTGGAGGTGGTGGATTACAGCGAGGCACGGGGACAGCACGTGCTGGCAGGCGATGTATTCGCCCCTCTGGCCACCGGTCGCATGGCCCAGCGGATCACCGACTGGGCGCAAGGTCTCTGATCGCGCTCACTGCCCCAGCTTCAGGAAGTCGTCGCCCTGGCCCAGCGACAGCAGCCCGGCATTGGAATACACACCCAGCTTGGCGCGGGTGTCCACAATGTCCAGGTTGCGCATGGTCAGCTGGCCGATGCGGTCCAGCGGGGTGAACGGCGCGTCTTCCACCTTTTCCATGCTCAGGCGTTCCGGGGCGTAGGTCAGGTTGGGCGACTCGGTGTTCAGGATGCTGTAGTCGTTGCCACGGCGCAGTTCCAGCGTCACTTCGCCCGTGATGGCGCGGGCCACCCAGCGCTGGGCCGTTTCGCGCAGCATGATGGCCTGCGGGTCAAACCAGCGGCCCTGGTACAGCAGCCGGCCCAGCTTGAGGCCGTTCATGCGGTATTGCTCGATCGTGTCTTCGTTGTGGATGCCGGTGACCAGCCGCTCGTAGACGATGTGCAGCAGCGCCAGGCCCGGGGCCTCGTAAATGCCGCGGCTCTTGGCTTCGATGATGCGGTTCTCGATCTGGTCGCTCATGCCCAGGCCGTGGCGCCCACCGATCTCATTGGCTTTCAGGATCAAGTCCACCAGGCTGCCGAAGGTTTGGCCATTCAGGGCCACTGGCACGCCTTCTTCAAAGCGCACCGTCACTTCCTCGGCCTTCACCGCCACCTCGTCTTTCCAGAACGCCACGCCCATGATGGGGTTGACGATGCGGATGCCGCTGTTCAGGTGCTCCAGGTCCTTGGCCTCGTGGGTGGCGCCCAGCATGTTGCTGTCGGTGCTGTAGGCCTTTTCCACGCTCATCTTGTAGTCGAAGCCGTTGGCGATGAGGAATTCGCTCATCTCCTTGCGGCCACCCAGTTCGTCGATGAAGGTCTGGTCCAGCCAGGGCTTGTAGATTTTGAGCGCCGGATTGGTCAGCAGGCCGTAGCGGTAGAAACGCTCGATGTCGTTGCCCTTGAAGGTCGAGCCATCGCCCCAGATGTGGACGTCGTCTTCCTTCATGGCGGCCACCAGCATGGTGCCGGTCACGGCGCGGCCCAGCGGGGTGGTGTTGAAGTAGGTGATGCCGGCGGTGCTGATGTGGAAGGCGCCGGCCTGCAGCGCGGCAATGCCTTCGGCCGCCAGTTGCGGTCGGCAGTCGATCAGCCGTGCCTGCACCGCGCCGTAGCCCATGGCCTTGCGCGGGATTTCATCGTAGTCGGATTCGTCCGGCTGACCGAGGTTGGCGGTGTAGGCGTAGGGCAGGGCGCCCTTGTTTTTCATCCATAGCAGGGCGGCGGAGGTGTCGAGGCCGCCCGAGAAGGCGATGCCGACCTTCTGGCCGGTGGGCAGGTGTTGAAGGATGGTGGCCATGGCGAGTTCCGAGGTTCAGCCGTAGTGGCAGATGTAGTGGAAAGCGTCTTTCACGCGAATGTCGAAGCTGGCGTTGGCACCCACCTTGAAGGCATCGCCTGGGGCCACGGGCACCCAGGTTTCGGTGCCCGCCAGCCGGTATTCGCAGCCACCGGCCACGCATTCCATGATTTCGGGCGCCTGGGTGCCGAACGTCAGTTCAGACGCCAGAACCACCCCGACGGACTTGCGGGAGCCATCGGCGCAGGTGATGCCGTGGCTCACGCATTTGCCATCAAAGTACACATTGGCCTGGGTGTGGACGCAGACGCCGTCGATCTGGGTGGTGCTCATGGGAAAGAGTGATGTGAAAAAAAGAAGCCGCCCGGCGTGGGGCGACAAGGTGCATCGATTTTAGTGGACGCCTCAGCCTCGGCTGTCCCAATCGTCGGGAGCGAACCCCACCGTGATGTCGCCATTGCTCCACTCCACCACGGGTCGCTTGATCACGCTGGCGTGCTGCATCATCAGGGCATGGGCGCTGGCCTCGTCGGTCAGGCCAGCCTGCACCGACGGGTCGAGCTGTCGCCAGGTGGTGCCTTTGCGGTTGACCAGTTTTTCCCAGCCGACCTGTCCCGTCCAGTGAGGCAGTCGGGACTCGGGCACGCCTTGCTTCTTGAAGTCGTGGAATTCGTGAGGCAGGGCACGCGCCTGAAGCCAGGCCCGTGCCTTCTTGACCGTATCGCATTGGGGAATGCCGTAAACCTTGATCATCCGGTCATTATCCAGCAGACCGCGTATCCAGGCACCTGCTGTCACAATCCGGGCTCCGGCAAGCCTCTCTCAACGCACATGATTTCTGAACCCCTGACCCTGGCCGAATGGCTCAGCCACTGTGAACGACTGCATCCTGCCCAGATCGAGATGGGCCTGGACCGGGTCAGGGCGGTGATCGAGCGGATGAATGACGGCCGGGGTCTGACGCTGGGGTGCCCCGTGATCACCGTCGGTGGCACCAACGGCAAGGGTTCCACTTGTGCGATGCTGGAAGCCATCTATCAGCAGGCAGGTTACCGCACGGCGGTTTACACCTCTCCGCATCTGGTCCATTTCGAGGAGCGGGCACGCTGGCTGGGCGAGCCGATCGACTCGTCCCTGCTGCTGCCTGCGTTTGCCCAGGTGGAGCAGGCCAGACGGGGTGCGTCAGGCCAGAAAGAGGTGTCCCTGACCTATTTCGAGTTCACGACCCTGGCGATCGTGCAAGCCCTGTCCGAGGCACGCCCCGATGTGATGATTCTGGAAGTGGGCATGGGCGGGCGCCTGGATGCAGTCAACGCGTTCGATGCCGATTGCGCCATCATCACCAGTGTGGATCTGGATCACATGGAATACCTGGGACCGGATCGGGAGGCGATTGGTTACGAAAAGGCCGGCATCATGCGGACCGGTCGCCCCGTGGTGGTGAGCGACCCCGTGCCGCCGCAAAGCGTGGTGGACCGCGCGCGCGAAGTGGGGGCCGATCTGTGGCGACTGGGCCGCGACTTCCATTTTGCGGGCGACAAGCAGCAGTGGGGCTGGACTGGGCGAAGCCGACGCTACAGCGGTCTTGCCTACCCGGCGCTGCGCGGGGCCAACCAGTTGCTGAACGCTTCGGGTGTCCTGGCGGCGCTGGAAGCCATGCACATTCGGCTGCCGGTCACGGCGCAAGCCGTTCGCACGGGTCTGGCGCTGGTGGAGTTGCCCGGTCGTTTCCAGATTGTGCCTGGTCAGCCCACACTGGTGCTGGATGTGGCTCACAACCCCCATTCGGTGGCGGCGCTCGCCGAAAACCTGGACGCGATGGGCTTCTACCCGACCACCCATGCCATTTTCGGCGCCATGGCAGACAAAGATTTGCGTCCCATGTTCGAGCGGGCCAACCCCATGGTCGATCGGTGGTATTTCACCGATCTGCCCACGCCGCGCGCGGCAAGCGCCCTCGATCTGGCCGCCATCTGGCAAGGGACCAGCACCCGTCCTGACGTCTCTGCCACCCAGCATGCCGATCCGTCGCAGGCACTGCAGTCGGCCGTCGCAGCGGCCGACCCGGCTGATAGAATCATCGTCTTCGGATCCTTTTTCACCGTGGGTGGTGTCTTGAAGAACGGGGTGCCTCGCCTGAACGCCAAGCACCTCAGACCTGATACGGCACCCTGAATCCCACGGCGGGCCTCACAGCAACACTGGCGAATGTTCAAACTGCGTTCTGGCGGCCAGGGCGGCTCCGGCCCGGCTCAGACTCCCTCTATCGAGTCCATCCGGCGGCAGGCGCGGCAGCGCCTGATCGGCGCGAGTGTGCTGGTGCTCGCCGGCATCATCGGTCTTCCCTGGCTGTTTGACACCCAGCCGCGGCCGGTCCCGGTGGACCTGGCCATCAGCATTCCGGCGCGTGATGCCGTGCCACCGCTTGAGCCGCCTCGTCTGCCGGACACCGCCAGCGTGACACCCGGACGGCAAGAGGTCCTGGCTCCACCCCCTGTGACAAGGGAACCTGTCGTGGTGACCGAGCCCCCACCACCTGCTGCCCCCGCTGTCCCTGCTGTCTCTCCAGCGCCCCCGGCACCGTCGAAATCTCCCGTTTCGCCCCCTTCGCCTTCTCCTGCCGCTGCGCCTGCGCCGGTTGCCCCTGCTTCGGATGCCGCACGTGTTCAGGCCCTGCTCGAAGGCCGAACGGCACCTGCTGCCTCACGCGTGGTGGTTCAGGTGGGCGCTTTTGCCGAACAGGCCCGTGCCCAGGAAGTCCGCATGCGCCTGGAAAGAGCCGGTCTCAAGACCTACACCCAGGTGGCCAACACCGCCGAAGGTCCGCGTATCCGCGTGCGGGTCGGGCCCTTTGACAACCGTGTCGAGGCCGAAAAGGCCGCCGAGGCTGTCAAGAAGCTGGGTCTGCCTGCCTCGATCCTGACGCTCTGACGACATGTCTTCCGTCGATATCCTGCTGCTGGTGGTATTGGTTGCTTCGATGATTCTGGGCATCTGGCGCGGACTGGTGTTCGAGGTGCTGTCGCTGGCAGGCTGGGTGGCGGCGTTTTTTGCCGCGCAATGGTATGCCGCCGAAGCCGCGGCCCGATTGCCGCTCGGGGAAATGGCGGAACCCTTGCGTTATGCCGCCGGTTTTGCGGTTGTGTTTGTGGCCACGGCGTTTGTGGCGGCTTTCCTGGCCTGGCTGGTCAGGAAAGGCATCGAAAAAGTCGGCTTGCGCCCGGTGGATCGAACCCTGGGCGGCGCGTTTGGCCTGTTGCGGGGGGGAGTGATTCTGCTCGCAGCGGCCTTGCTCGTGAACATGACCCCGATGAAGGACGAGGAAGCCTGGCGCCTGTCGACAGGTGCCGGCTGGCTCAACGGGGGGCTGCACAGCCTCAAGGGGATGATGCCCGACAGCATCGCCCAATACTTTCCTTGAATTCAGGATCTGACTCATGTGTGGAATCGTGGGTGTCGTCAGTCAGGCACCGGTCAATCAGCTGATTTACGACGCACTGCTGCTGCTGCAGCACCGTGGCCAGGATGCGGCCGGCATCGTCACGCAACGGGAGCGCAAGTTTTTCATGCACAAGGCCAAGGGCATGGTCCGCGATGTGTTTCGCACCCGCAACATGCGCGCCCTGCCAGGCAACAGCGGGATTGGCCAGGTGCGCTATCCCACGGCCGGCAATGCCTTCAGCGAGGAGGAGGCCCAGCCCTTCTACGTCAACGCGCCGTTCGGCATCGTCATGGCGCACAACGGCAATCTCACCAATGCCCATACCCTCAAGCAGGAGATGGTGCAGTCCGATCACCGTCACATCAACACCGAGAGCGATTCCGAGGTATTGCTGAACGTGCTGGCTCACGAATTGGGTCGGGCCAGTTCCAATGGAGCGCTGAACACCGACGCGGTGTTTGCCGCCGTGCGCGCGGTGCACCGTCGTCTCAAGGGTTCCTACGCCGTGGTGGCGCTGATTGCCGGCCACGGGCTGCTGGCGTTCCGGGATCCTTACGGCATTCGCCCGCTGTGCATCGGCCAGGGCAAGGACGGGACGGTGATGGTGGCCAGCGAATCGGTGGCGCTGGAAGGCACAGGCCACGATTTCCTGCGCGACATCGCGCCCGGTGAGGCCGCATTCATGCCGCTGGACGGCGGGATCCGTTTTCAGCAGTGTGCCGAGCGTCCCCAGCTCTACCCCTGCGTGTTCGAGTTCGTCTATCTGGCCCGTCCGGATTCGACCATCGATGGCATTTCGGTCTACCAGGCGCGGCTGAACATGGGCGAAACCCTGGCCACGCGGGTGGTGTCCACCGTGCCGCCCGACCAGATCGATGTGGTCATCCCGATTCCCGAGTCCAGCCGGCCCAGCGCCACACAACTGGCCCACCTGCTGGGTAAGCCCTACCGCGAAGGTTTCGTGAAGAACCGCTACGTCGGTCGCACCTTCATCATGCCGGGGCAGGCCGTGCGCAAAAAGTCGGTGCGCCAGAAGCTCAACGTGATTGCCAGTGAGTTCAAGGGCCGCAATGTGCTGCTGGTGGACGACTCCATCGTGCGCGGCACGACGAGCCGCGAGATTGTGCAGATGGCGCGTGAGGCCGGCGCCAGCAAGGTGTACATGGCCAGCGCGGCACCGCCGGTGATCTACCCCAACGTGTACGGCATCGACATGCCCACCAAGGACGAGCTGGTCGCGCATGGCCGCACGGCGGAGGAAATCCGCCAGCTGATCGGTTGTGATGCCCTGATCTACCAGGACGTTGCTGCGATGAAAAAGGCCGTTGGCATGCTGAACCCGGGCCTCACGGGCTTTGAAGCCTCCTGTTTCGACGGTGTTTATGTGACCGGCGATGTCACGTCCGAGGACGTGGCACGCCTGAACGAAAAGCGCGTGGGCGGCGAAGAAGAGGATGGCGCGACCTCGCGCCTGACACTGCCGAATTCTCAGGACTCATGAACCCATGAACAACGATCTGCCCCCAGGCCTGCATCGCGACACCCTTGCGGTGCGGGCTGCCGTGGCTCGCAGCCCCTACGGCGAAAACTCCGAAGCGCTGTACCTGACCAGTGGTTACGTGCAGCCCAGCGCCGAGGTGTCAGCGCGCCGCTTTGCCGGCGAAGAAGAGGGCTACACCTACGGCCGCTCGGGCAACCCCACCGTGACCAGCCTCGAGCAACGGCTGGCGGCCATGGAAGGCGCCGAGGCCTGCCTGGCCACCTCGTCCGGCATGTCGGCCATCATGCTGATGTGCTTCAGCCTGCTGAAAGCCGGCGACCACGTGGTGTACTCCCAGTCGATGTTCGGCTCCACGCTCAAGCTGATCGGCTCGGAGTTCGCGCGTTTCGGGGTCGAGTCCACCGCGGTGCCTCAGACGGATCTGGTGGCGTGGAAGGCGGCCATCCGTCCCAACACCCGACTGCTGTTTGCCGAAACCCCCACCAACCCGCTCACCGAGGTGTGCGACATCGCGGCGCTGGCCGACCTGGCCCACCATGCCGGCGCATGGCTGGCGGTGGACAACTGCTTTGCCACGCCGGCGCTGCAGCGCCCCATCGAGTTGGGTGCCGATATCGTCACCCACTCGGGCACCAAGTTTCTTGACGGGCAGGGCCGCGTCATGGCTGGTGCGGTTTGTGCGCCCGAGCGCATGGTGATCGACCAATTCCTGCCGGTGCAAAAGAACGCCGGCATGGTGCTGTCGCCTTTCAACGCCTGGGTGGTGCTCAAGGGTCTGGAAACCTTGAGCCTGCGCATGCGGGCGCAGAGTGCGCTGGCGCTGGAGCTGGCGCGTTGGCTGGAGTCGCATCCTGCCGTTGCCCGGGTGCATTACCCCGGCCTGCCCAGTCACCCACAGCACACCCTGGCCATGGGCCAGATGGACGGCTGCGGCGGCGCCGTGCTGGCCTTTGATGTGAAAGCCGACAGCCCCGAGCAGGCCCGTTCCCGCGCCTTCCATGTGCTGGACAGCCTTCAGGTGCTCTCGCTGTGCACCAACCTGGGCGACACCAAAACCCTGCTGGCCCACCCGGCCAGCACCTCCCATGGCAAGCTGTCGGAAGCGCAGCGCCAGGCTGCCGGCATTGGCCAGGGCCTGATCCGCGTCGCCGTGGGCCTGGAACACCTGCAGGACATCCTGGACGACCTGTCCCGTGGCCTGAACACCCTCTGAGCCTTATGAATCAACGCGTCCGCACCCGTTTCGCCCCGTCGCCCACCGGCTTCATTCATCTGGGCAACATCCGCTCGGCCCTTTACCCCTGGGCTTTTGCCCGCGCCAACGGAGGCGACTTCATTCTGCGCATCGAAGACACCGATCAGGAGCGCTCCACGCAGGCCGCGGTCGACGTCATCATCGAAGGGATGGCCTGGCTGGGCCTGGACCACGACGAGGGTCCGTTCTATCAGATGCAGCGCATGGACCGCTACAAGGCCGTCCTGCAACAACTGATTGCGGCGGGTCATGTGTATCCCTGCTACATGAGCGTGGCCGAACTCGACGCCCTGCGCGAGCGCCAGATGGCCAGCAAGGAAAAGCCCCGTTACGACGGGACCTGGCGCCCCGAGCCGGGCAAGGTCCTGCCACCGGTGCCCGAAGGGGTGAGACCCGTGCTGCGCTTCAGGAACCCGCTGGACGGGGTGGTGGCCTGGGACGACAAGGTCAAGGGCCGCATCGAAATCGCCAATGCGGAACTGGACGATCTGGTGATCGCCCGCCCCGCGCCCGATGGCGAGACGGTGGGCACCCCCACCTACAACTTCTGCGTGGTGGTGGACGACATCGACATGGCCATCACCCATGTCATCCGCGGCGACGACCATGTCAACAACACGCCGCGGCAGATCAACATCTTCCGGGCCCTGGGGGTGGAGCCACCGGTGTATGCCCACCTGCCGACCGTGCTCAACGAGCAGGGCGAGAAGATGAGCAAGCGAAACGGGGCCAAACCCGTGACGCAGTACCGCGACGAAGGCTACCTGCCCGATGCCATGGTGAATTACCTCGCGCGCCTCGGCTGGAGCCATGGCGATGACGAGATCTTCAGCCGCGAGCAGTTCCTGCAGTGGTTCGACCTCGACCACCTCGGTCGCAGCGCTGCCCAGTTTGACGAGGCCAAACTGCGCTGGGTGAACAGCCAGCACATGAGGCTGACGGCCGACGACACGCTGGCCGCTCGGGTGGCCGAGCATCTGGTGAAAGAGGGCGTGGTGGCAGACGAAAGGTTGCCCGCCATTTGCGGCTTGTTCAAGGATCGGTGCGACACCACGCTGACGCTGGCCGCCTGGGCGCGTCTGTTCTACCTGCCAGCCCAGCCATCTGCCGCTGACCTGGCTCAGCACCTGACCGATGCCGTGAAGCCTGCCATTGCCGATCTGGCGGATCGCCTGGCCAAGGTGGAGTGGAGCAAGGACGCCATTGCCGCCGCCCTGAAGGAGACCCTGACGGCCTTTGGCCTGAAAATGCCCGCCTTGGCCATGCCGGTGCGGGTGCTCGTCATGGGGACGCCCCAGACCCCTTCGGTGGACGCCGTCCTCTGGCTGCAGGGCCGTGAAAAAGTGCTTGCGGCACTTTCAAAGTGCTGAAATTCGGGATAGAATCACGGTCTTGCCAAAACGAAGGCAGTCCGCAAGGTCAATGGGGGTATAGCTCAGCTGGGAGAGCGCTTGCATGGCATGCAAGAGGTCAGCGGTTCGATCCCGCTTACCTCCACCATATGGTCTGTGTTCGGTCGGCATCCAGGTTTTTTCAGGTCTGACCCTATCGTCTAGAGGCCTAGGACATCACCCTTTCACGGTGAGTACCGGGGTTCGAATCCCCGTAGGGTCGCCACCCAGGAGTGGTAGTTCAGTTGGTTAGAATACCGGCCTGTCACGCCGGGGGTCGCGGGTTCGAGCCCCGTCCACTCCGCCAGCCCACATGAGCCGTTGCTGTCACGCATGCAACGGCTTTTTTGTTTTTCATGGGCCGCTGCGATTACAGTGCGTGCCATGGAGACCGTTCCTCGCCACGTGCTGCCGGTGCTGGTGTTTTCCCAGTTTGCCGGAACCTCGCTGTGGTTTGCCGTCAATGCGATCATGCCCGATCTGCAACGGGAGCTGGGCTGGCCCGAGGCCACGCTCGGAACGCTCACTTCCGCCCTCCAGTTCGGATTCATCGTGGGCACGCTGGTGTTCGCGTTGCTGGCCATCGCCGACCGGTTTGCGGCGCGCAAGGTGTTCCTGATCTGTTCGCTGGCGGGTGCCATCTGCACCCTGGGCGCCTGGGCGCAGGTGCGCGACCAGGAGGCCCTGATGGCTTGGCGATTCGCGACGGGCTTCTTTCTGGCGGGCATCTACCCCGTGGGCATGAAGATCGCTTCGCAATGGTACCGGCAGGGTCTGGGGGCTGCGCTGGGCCTGCTTGTGGGCGCGCTGGTGCTCGGGTCGGCCAGTGCCCATGGTTTGCGTGCCTGGGGTCATGAACTTCCCTGGGACCAGTTGATGTGGGCGGTATCGGCGCTATCCGCGGCGGGTGGGCTGCTGCTCTATCTGGCGCTGGGCGATCCCCCGGTACGCGGGGGGGTGCCCATGCCGCTGCGCTTCACCGATGTGGGAGCGATCTGGACCGACCGGCGGGTCCGAAGTTCGGTGTTGGGATACTTTGGCCACATGTGGGAGCTCTACACCATGTGGGTGCTGGTTCCGGTGGTGCTGGCCACGCGCCTGCAAGGCCAGACCTTGTCGCTGGCCGCCTTTCTGATCCTGGGCGCGGGCGTGCTGGGCTGTGTGGTGGGTGGCTTGCTGCCTGATGGCGCCATGGGCACTGATCGCCAGTGATCTGGGTTTTTACGCCTGGTTGCTGGTCTGGGGCATCACGGTATCGGGCGATTCACCTCAGTTCTCTGCGCTCACGGCGCGAAACGCGCCACCCCAGGCCGTTGGCAGCGTGCTGACGCTGACCAACAGCATCGGATTTACCATCTCGATTGTCAGCATCTTGCTGTACGTGGAATGGATTCAGCACGCCCCATTGGCGCAGGTGCTGCCGTGGCTGGCCGTCGGCCCGATGCTGGGCTTGTGGGCGATGCGCCCCTTGTTGCGTGAAGAACGGATCGCCAGATAGTCCACTCAGGCGGCATCGAGCCACCCGCTTGCGGCGTCTGCCAAGGGTGGTTTCCGTGTCGCGACCAGCCCTTTGAGCACATCCCCCACGACGATGATGGAGGGGCTGCCCAGGCCATGGGCTTGGAGCGTGTCGACCAGGGTGTCCAGGGTTCCTTGGGCATGCCGTTGCGGCGGAAGGCTGGCGTGCTGGATGATGGCCACTGGCGTGGCCGCTGGCAAGCCTTGAAGCAGGCCTTCCTGGATGCGTGTGGCGCTGGAAACGCCCATGTAGATGACCAGGGTGAGCCTGGCCTGATGGGCACAACGGGCCAGCGCCTCCCAGTCGGTGCCCGGGTCTCCGGGTTTGGCATGTCCGGTCACGAAAACCACGCCGTGGGCATGCTCACGGTGGGTCAATGGCGCATGCAAGGAGGTCACGGCCGCCAGTCCGGCGGTGATGCCGTTGATCACCTGCACCTGCACCCCTGCGGCCTGGAGGTGTTCGACTTCTTCGCCTCCCCGGCCAAAGATGAAAGGATCTCCCCCCTTCAGCCTCACCACCGCTTCGCCCGCCAGGGCCTGCTGGATCATCAGCTTTTCAATGAAGGCCTGCGGCGTGGATGTGCAACCGCCGCGTTTGCCCACATGAATGATCCGTGCACCATGGCGGGCATGCGTCAGAACGGCCTCGTTCACGAGGTCGTCCACCAGGATCACGGTGGCTGACGCGATGGCTTTGGCGGCTTTGAGGGTGAGCAGATCGGGATCGCCGGGACCAGCGCCGACCAGGGTGACTCGGCCTTCTGGGTTGGGGATGACAGTGTGCGGCGTGGTCATGGCTGCTTTGTATGGCTTGATTTGGCGATTTTGATGTATTCATCATGAATTCAGGTAATAAACAGATATCTTCCTGTGTGGTCCACTTAAACTACCCGTCATGTTGATTCTGGGTATCGAATCCTCTTGTGACGAAACGGGCGTGGCATTGGTGGAGATGCTCGTGGACGGCGCTCCGCGCTTGCTGGCCCACGCCTTGCACAGCCAGATCGACATGCATCAGGCTTACGGCGGCGTGGTCCCCGAACTGGCCAGCCGCGATCACATCCGGCGCGTGTTGCCCCTGACCGCGGTGGTGCTCAAACAAGCCGGCCGTTCGCTGTTCGAGGTGGACTGGGTGGCCTACACCCGTGGTCCTGGGCTGGCCGGGGCCTTGCTGGTCGGGGCGGGTGTGGCCTGCGCCATGGCCTCCGCGCTCGACAAGCCCACGATCGGTATTCATCACCTGGAGGGCCATCTGCTGTCGCCCTTTCTCAGTGCCGATCCGCCCGAGTTCCCTTTTGTGGCGTTGCTGGTGTCGGGTGGCCATACCCAGCTCATGCGGGTGGAAGGGGTCGGGCGGTACGAGTTGCTGGGTGAAACCATCGACGATGCCGCAGGCGAAGCCTTTGACAAATCCGCCAAAGTGCTCGGTCTGGACTACCCGGGGGGGCCAGCCCTCGCGCGGCTGGCTCAAGCAGGTCGGCCCGACGCGTTCCAGCTACCCCGCCCCCTGTTGCACAGCGGTGACCTGGACTTTTCATTTGCCGGCCTCAAGACGGCGGTGCTCACCCAGGCCCGCAAGCTGGCTGATGATCTGGAGGCCCGCAAGGCCGATCTGTCCGCTTCCACCCAGGCCGCCATCGTCGAGGTGCTGGTCAAGAAATCGATCGCGGCTTTGAAGCACACCGGTCTGAAACGGCTGGTGGTCGCGGGTGGGGTAGGGGCCAATAACATGCTGAGGCAACAGCTGGACACCGCCAGTCGACGCATCGGGGTGAGGGTGCACTATCCCGAGCTTCACCTCTGCACCGACAATGGCGCCATGATTGCGATGGCAGCCGCCATGCGGTTGCAGGCTGGCCTGGTTCCCGAACCCTCGAGCCCATCGAGCCGCGATCCCTATGCCTTCGATGTCAGGCCCCGCTGGCCTCTGAGCGAATGCACCGAGACCTGATGCGCCCCCTGTTTTCTGGTTGCATACCCCATTCAGGATCGCTTGCTGCGGTGCAGTAAACTGGCGCGCCCCGTGTCAATCATGGGGCGTTTCCGTGATTTGCTGGGGCTTTCATGAACCTGTTTTTCCGTGATGTTTCGCGCCGTTTGATGCCTCGTCGCCAGGGGCTGGGTCTGGTCGCGCGCCTGCTGGCGCTGGGTGTCCTGACAGCGGGTGCCGTTGCCGTGATGGCTCAGCCGGCATCGCCCTCCGGTACCCGTCAGGGCAACCCGCCACCGATCCGCATTGCCATGATCGAAGGCCTGTCTGGCCCGATGGCCAATACCGGGGAGGCGGTGTTTCGCAACCTGGTCTGGGCGGTCGAACGGGTCAATGCTCGCGGTGGTGTGCCCTTGCCAGGCGGCGCCCGCCCACTCCAGATGGAACGTTTTGACAGCAAGGGTCAGACCGAGGAGGCCCTGTCGGTGCTGCGTTCAGCCGTTGACGCGCAGATTTCGATTGTCATGCAGGGCAATTCGTCGGCGGTGGCAGCCGGTCTGATCGAGGCCATCCAGCGCCACAATGAACGCGATCCCTCGCGTCGCGTGGTTTTCCTGAACTACTCGGCCATTGATCCCATCCTCACCAACGAGCGCTGCAATTTCTGGCATTTCCGTTTTGACGCCCATGTGGACATGCGCATGGCGGCGCTGATGCAGGTTCTCAAAGGCGACAAGGACGTCAACACCGTCTACCTGCTCGGGCAGGATTACAGTTTCGGTCAGGCGGTGCTTCGCGAAGCCCGTCGCCAATTGCCACTGCAGCGACCCGACATCCGGATCGTCGGCGACGAGTTGCATCCCATGGCACGGATCAAGGACTTTCTGCCCTACATCACCAAAATTCGCGCCAGCGGGGCCGACGCCGTCATCACGGGGAACTGGGGCAACGACCTGACGTTACTCGTGAAGGCCGCTCGAGAGGCGGGTTACAACGGCAAGTTCTACACCTTTTACGGCAACGCGCTGGGCGCACCTGCCGCCATGGGCGATGCCGGCATCGGCCGCGTCATTGCGGTGGCCGACTGGTTCCCCAACGTGCCCACGGTCGAATCGAAGGCCTTTTACGAAGCGTTCCGCCAGCGCTTTCCCCGCCCTCAGGATGACTATGTGCACATGCGCATGCAACTGATGGTCGAGGCGCTGGCGCAGGCCATCGAGCGCGCTGGCGCGACGATGGCGCCCGGGCAGGTGCCCGATGCGCTGGCGATAGCCCGCGAACTGGAGCGTGCCGACGTGACGCTGGCAGGTCAGCGCCTCACCATGCGAGCGGCCGATCACCAGGCCCAGCAGCCGCTGGTGGTGGCTGTGATGGAGCGCCAGGGCGCAGAGGGTGTCCCTTTCGATGTCGAAGGTTCTGGCTATGGTTTCCGCGTCATCCGTCAGTTGCCCGCTCAAGCGGCCGAAATGCCCCACAATTGTCAAATGAGCCGCCCTTGAAGGGCGGTCATTCATCCACAAAACACAGGCAACACCAACATGAGGGACGTGATCGCAGCCCTGGAGGGTTCCCGTATCCGTGAGGTGGCGAATGTCGGTCTCGGCCGCGCCGATGTGCTGCCTTTCTGGTTTGGCGAAAGCGACGAAACCACCGCCGACTTCATCCGTCAGGCAGCGATCGAATCGCTGCAGCGCGGAGAAACCTTCTATGCCCACAACCTGGGCATGCCAGAGCTGCGGCAGGCCTTGGCGGACTACACCGCTCGTTGGCATCCTTCGCAATCTGCCACTCATTGGGCTGATCGCATCGCCGTGACGTCTGGTGGTGTCAATGCCCTCATGCTGGCCTGCGAGGCGCTGGTGGATGCCGGCGATGAAGTGGTGGCGGTCACCCCGGTCTGGCCGAATCTGGTGGCCCAACCCCGGATCATGGGGGCATGCCTGCAGACGGTGAGCCTGCGTCCTGACGCGGGGGGCGCCTGGCAGCTCGACATGGCCGAGTTGCTGGCTGCCGTGACCCCCCGAACCCGTTTGCTGGTGCTGAACGCCCCGAACAATCCGACCGGCTGGACGCTGACCCGAGCCGAACAGCAGGAGATCCTGAACCACTGTCGCCAGACGGGTACCTGGATTCTGGCTGACGAAGTGTACGAGCGCCTGTACTTCGGCGGAGAGGCGGGTCAGCCAGCGCCCAGCTTGCTGGATCTGGCGACACCTGACGATCGGTTGGTGGTCGCCCACAGTTTTTCCAAAACGTTTCTCATGACAGGCTGGCGTCTGGGCTGGCTGGTCATGCCGCCCTTCCTGGTGCCGGCCATGGGAAAACTGATCGAGTTCAACACCAGTTGTGCCCCCGTGTTCGTGCAGCGCGCCGGCGTCGCAGCCCTGCAGGGCGAAGTTCAGGTCACGATTCCCCTGGTCAGGCACCTGCAGACCTGTCGCGACACCCTGGTCCCTGCTCTGCAGGCCTTGTCTGGCGTCACGGTTGCACCACCCCCTGGCGGCATGTATGCGTTTTTCCGCCTCCACGGGCATGATGACTGCCTGGCCACCGCCAAGCGGCTGGTTCAGGAAGCGGGTCTGGGTCTGGCGCCGGGCAGCGCCTTTTCCCCTGAGGCCAGAGGCTGGTTGCGGTGGTGCTTTGCCAGCCGCGACACCGATCGCCTGTTGCAAGGGGTCGATAGACTGGCCGCCTGGCTGCGTCTATAATGTCAAGTTGCCTCGCTGCATGCGCGGCAATCACGCCTGTTGCGGCAAACCATCGGAACGATCCAGATCGGCCACCTGCGGCAGGATGCAAGTCATTGTTTCAAGGAAGTTTCATGATTTCTCACGCCGTCAAGGCCGAAGTGATCGCGGCCAACGCCCGTGCCGCCCACGACACCGGTAGCCCCGAAGTGCAGGTTGCCATCCTGACAGCCCGCATCAACGAGCTGACCCCCCATTTCAAGACCCACCACAAAGACCACCATGGCCGCCGTGGCCTGCTCAAGATGGTGAGCCGCCGCCGCAAGCTGCTGGACTACCTCAAGTCCAAGGACTCCGACCGCTACGTCGCCCTGATCCAGAAGCTGGGTCTGCGCAAGTAATCCGGTTTGGTGTCTCGCTGAACCACACAAGACGCCTGGGTTGCTCAGCCGCCCCAGGCGTTTTTCGCTTCAATCATCGGAGTGAATCGCTGTTCAGATCGAAGCTGTGTCATTCCAAAGGGCTGTGCGGGCCGCTTCGCATCTCTCTGGAATGGCATCGTGTTCTGAAAGCGCTACTCCAGGCCACGGGCGCAGCCATATGCGCCCACTCACCAGGCAATCGCAGGAGCACAACATGAGCCTCTTCAACAAAATCACCAAAACCTTCCAGTGGGGCCAGCACACGGTCCGCATGGAAACCGGCGAAATCGCTCGCCAGTCCAGTGGCGCTGTGCTGCTCGACATGGACGGCACCGTGGTGCTGGCCACTGTCGTCGCCAAGCAGGACGCCAAGGCCGGCCAGGACTTCTTCCCTCTGACCGTCGACTACATCGAAAAATCCTACGCCGCTGGCAAGATTCCGGGCAGCTTCTTCAAGCGCGAAGGCCGCCCCAGCGAACTCGAAACGCTGACCAGCCGCCTGATCGACCGGCCCATCCGACCGCTGTTCCCTGAAGGCTTCTTCAACGAAGTGCAGGTGGTCATCCACACACTGTCGCTCAACCCCGAAGTGGATGCCGACATCGCCGCCATGATCGCGACCAGCGCAGCCCTGTCCATCTCCGGCATCCCGTTCAACGGCCCCATCGGGGCGGCCCGCGTGGGTTACATCAATGGCGAATACGTGCTCAACCCGGGTCAGACCCAGCGCGCCAGCAGCCAGATGGATCTGGTCGTGGCGGGTACCGAAGCCGCTGTGCTCATGGTGGAATCCGAGGCCCAGCAACTGTCTGAAGAGATCATGCTGGGCGCCGTGGTGTTCGGCCACGAGCAGGGCAACATCGCCATCGCCGCCATCAACGACCTGGTGCGTGAAGCCGGCAAGCCCGAATGGAACTGGCAGCCGCCCGCCAAGGACGAGCCGCTGATCGCCAAGGTCGAGGCCCTGGGTCGCGACAAGCTCGTTGCCGCTTACCAGATCCGTAACAAGCAGGCCCGCACCCAGGCCTGCCGCGAGGCCTATGCCGCCGTGATCGATGGCCTGAAGGCCGACGGGGTGGAGTTCGATGCCGTCAAGGTCCAGGATCTTCTGTTCAACATCGAGGCCTCCATCGTGCGCGGCCAGATCCTGGCTGGCGAGCCCCGCATCGACGGCCGCGACACCCGCACGGTGCGTCCCATCGAGATCCGCAACAGCGTGCTGCCGCGCACCCACGGTTCGGCCCTGTTCACCCGTGGCGAGACCCAGGCGCTGGTCATTGCCACCCTGGGCACCGATCGCGATGCACAGCGCATCGACGCGCTGGCTGGCGACTTTGAAGACCGCTTCATGCTGCACTACAACATGCCGCCTTTCGCCACCGGTGAGACCGGCCGCGTGGGCAGCCCCAAGCGCCGCGAGATCGGTCACGGTCGCCTGGCCAAGCGCGCCCTGGTGGCCGCGTTGCCCAGCAAGGAAGAGTTTCCCTACACGCTGCGCGTGGTGTCGGAAATCACCGAATCCAACGGTTCGTCGTCCATGGCTTCCGTCTGTGGCGGCTGCCTGGCGCTGATGGATGCCGGCGTGCCCATGAAGGCCCACGTGGCCGGCATCGCCATGGGCCTCATCAAGGACGGCAACCGTTTTGCTGTCCTCACCGACATCCTGGGCGATGAAGATCACCTGGGTGACATGGACTTCAAGGTGGCTGGCACCACCAACGGCGTGACGGCGCTGCAGATGGACATCAAGATCCAGGGCATCACCAAGGAAATCATGCAGGTGGCGCTGGCGCAGGCCAAGGAAGCCCGCTTGCATATTCTGGGCAAGATGCAGGAGGCCATGGGTGAGGCCAAGGCCGAGATCTCCGATTTCGCGCCGCGCCTCTACACCATGAAGATCAACCCCGAGAAGATTCGTGACGTGATCGGCAAGGGCGGCGCCACCATCCGTGCGCTGACCGAAGAAACCGGCACCCAGATCGACATCGGCGAAGACGGCACCATCACCATCGCATCGGCTGATGGGGCCAAGGCCGAAGAAGCCAAGCGCCGCATCGCCGAAATCACCGCCGAAGTGGAAATCGGCAAGGTCTACGAAGGCCCCGTCACGAAGATCCTCGACTTCGGCGCTCTCGTCAACCTGCTGCCCGGCAAGGACGGTCTGCTGCACATCAGCCAGATCGCTCACCAGCGCGTCGAAAAAGTCACCGACTTCCTCAAGGAAGGCCAGATCGTCAAGGTCAAGGTGCTGGAAACCGACGAAAAGGGCCGCATCAAGCTGTCCATGAAGGCGCTGATTGACCGTGAAGAAGGCGCCGCACAGCAGCAACAGCAGCAGTGAGTTCGGGCATGACGCACACCATGCGAGCGGTCGAGATTTCGGCTTACGGTACCCCTGAAGTGCTGCGCATCGGGGAGCGCGAGCGCCCTGTGGCTGGTGCGGGTGAGGTGCTCATTCGCGTGGCTGCTTCTGGCGTGAACCGGCCCGACGTGCTCCAGCGCACCGGCAACTACCCGGTGCCGCCGGGGGCGTCCGACATCCCTGGCCTGGAAGTGGCTGGCGTGATCGAATCGGGTGATGAAGTGGCGCTGGCCGAAGCGGGCATGTCGCTGGGCGACCACGTGTGCGCACTCGTGGCCGGAGGCGGGTATGCCGAGTACTGCGTGGCCCCGGTGGGTCAATGTCTGCCAGTGCCGCATGGCTGGTCCGATCTGGACGCTGCCGGCCTTCCCGAGACCTTTTTCACCGTCTGGAGCAACGTGTTCGATCGCGGGCGCCTGCAGTCGGGCGAAACCCTGCTGGTTCAGGGTGGATCCAGCGGCATCGGCGTCACGGCCATCCAGATGGCCAAGGCCATGGGTGCAACGGTCATCGTGACCGTGGGCACTGACGACAAGGCGCAGGCCTGCCTGGCGCTCGGTGCAGACCACGCCATCAACCACAAGACCCAGGATTTCGTCCGCGAAGTGGCCAACCTCACCGGTGGACGCGGCGTGGATGTCATTCTGGACATGGTGGCCGGGTCCTATGTCTCGCGTGAAATCGACTCTCTGGCCGAGGATGGTCGACTGGTCATCATCGCGGTGCAGGGCGGGGTGAATGCCGAGGTCAATGCCGGCAAGGTGCTTCGTCGTCGACTCACCATCACCGGTTCGACGCTCCGTCCCCGGCCAGTGGCCTTCAAGTCGACCATTGCGAACCGTCTGCGCCAGCATGTCTGGCCGCTGTTGTCATCGGGGCAGATCAGGCCCGTGGTGTTTCGCGTGTTTGCCCCTTCGCAGACCGCGCAGGCTCATGCCCTGATGGAGTCCAATCAGCACATCGGCAAGCTGATTCTGGATTGGTCCCTGGAGGCCTGAGGGAGAGACCATGCGCAAGAAACTCATCGTCGGCAACTGGAAGATGAACGGCAGCCTGATGGCCAACCAGACCTTCCTGGCCGGCCTGTGTGCCGGCTTTGATCCCGCCAGGGCGGAGATGGCGATCTGCGCCAGCACGCCTTACCTCTCCCAACTGCAGCACTGGCTGTCTGGTACCGGGATCGATTGGGGCGCGCAGGATGTGTCTGTCCACGAGTCGGGCGCCTATACCGGAGAAGTCAGTGCGGCCATGCTTCGGGATTTTTCCTGTCGCTATGTGATCGTTGGGCATTCCGAACGTCGCCAATACCATGGCGAAAGTGACGATAATGTGGCGGTCAAAGCCCAGCGGGCGCTGGCAGCCGGTATCACGCCCATTGTCTGTGTGGGGGAGACCCTGAGCGACCGGGAGGCAGGTCGCACCGAATTCGTGGTCAAGCGCCAACTGTCTGCGGTCATCCATGCCGTGGGGCATTGCACCAGCGAGATCGTGGTGGCCTATGAGCCCGTCTGGGCCATTGGTTCGGGGCTGACAGCCTCCCCAGAGCAGGCGCAGTCGGTTCATTCGGTGCTGCGAGCCCAGTTGCGAGCAGCCACGGCCCATGCCGATCGCAACCGCATCCTGTACGGGGGCAGCATGAACGGCGTCAACGCTGCCGAATTGCTGGCCCAACCCGATATTGACGGCGGTCTGGTGGGTGGCGCATCCCTCGATCTGTCCCAGTTGTTGTCCATTGTGGCCGCCTGTCCGGCCATTGCATCCTGAAATCTGGAGTTCTCATGAATGTACTGTTGACCATCCTTCTCGCGGTTCAGCTGATGTCCGCTCTGGCCATGATCGGCCTGATCCTGGTTCAGCACGGCAAAGGCGCCGATGCCGGTGCGGCTTTTGGGGGTGGTGGCGCCGGATCGGCCACCCTGTTCGGTGCCAGCGGGGGTGCCAATTTTCTGTCGCGCAGCACCGCAGCGCTGGCCACGGTGTTTCTGGTTTCCACGTTGACGCTGGCTTATTTCGGCAATGCGCAGCCAGCGACCAGTGGCAGCGTTCTCGAAAGCATGCCCGTCGAGACCGTTCCCGCGCCTGCTCAGATCCCCGACGCTGCACCCGCACCCGCTGGTGCAGCACAGATTCCAGGGCAGTAACCCTGGGGATCCGAAAAAACCCTGACATTTCAGGGTAGAATTTGGGTCTGTTGGACGGCAGGCGAGGTACAGCCAGAGCCTGTCGTAGACCAGCATCCCTTTGCCGACGTGGTGAAATTGGTAGACACGCTATCTTGAGGGGGTAGTGGCGAAAGCTGTGCGAGTTCGAGTCTCGCCGTCGGCACCAATTCAATTGGGCGCACCACAAGCGTCCGCAGGATAGCCAAATGAACCTAGAGCAATACCTTCCTGTTCTCTTGTTTATTCTGGTGGGTCTTGCCGTTGGGGTACTCCCCCAGGTGTTTGGCTACATTCTGGGCCCCAATCGCCCCGATCCTGAAAAAAACTCCCCCTACGAGTGCGGCTTCGAAGCTTTCGAAGATGCCCGGATGAAGTTCGACGTTCGTTACTACCTCGTCGCCATTCTTTTCATCCTCTTTGACCTCGAGATCGCTTTCCTGATTCCCTGGGCGGTGGCTTTTTCCGACATTGGGGCCGTGGGTTTCTGGGCTGGTGTGATGTTTCTCGCCATTCTGGTCGTGGGTTTCGTCTACGAGTGGAAAAAAGGTGCCCTCGACTGGGAATGACCGGATCGGATTGGCAAGGAGTACAGCATGATTGAAGGTGTCTTCAAAGAAGGTTTCATCACCACCAGCTACGACTCGGTGGTGAACTGGGCCAAAACCGGTTCTCTCTGGCCCATGACGTTTGGTCTCGCCTGCTGCGCGGTCGAGATGATGCATGCCGCCACGGCCCGTTACGACCTGGCCCGATTTGGAGCCGAGGTGTTCCGCGCCAGTCCGCGCCAGTCCGACCTGATGATCGTGGCGGGAACCCTCTGCAACAAGATGGCGCCTGCCTTGCGCAAGGTCTATGACCAGATGGCCGAACCCCGCTGGGTCATCTCCATGGGCTCCTGTGCCAATGGGGGTGGTTACTACCACTACAGCTATTCGGTGGTGCGGGGTTGCGACCGGATCGTCCCGGTGGATGTTTATGTGCCAGGTTGTCCACCGACGGCTGAGGCGCTGATCTACGGGATCATCCAGTTGCAGCAGAAGATTCGCCGCACCAACACCATTGCGCGCGCCTGAGCGCCCGAGGCACCACGATGACTCAGTCTAGCAACGCAGCTGTACACCTGGGGGCCTGGTCTGCCGTGCCACCCGAATCCCTTAAAGAGACCCTGATCCAGGCGCTTGGCGACCAGGTGTCGTCTGTCGTCATCGAGCGGGGAGAGATCACCCTCGAGGTGTCCGCCTCCCGCTACCTGGCCGTGATGCAGACCTTGAAGGATGCGCCGGGTTGCCAGTTCGAGCAGCTGGTCGATCTCTGCGGCATGGACTATGCCGAATACCGTGACGGTACCCGGGAGGGCTCCCGTTTTGCCGTGGTCGTTCACCTGCTGTCCGTCAGTCTGAATCAGCGGGTTCGTGTCCGCGTGTCTTGTCCGGATGACGATTTTCCGGTGGTCGATTCCCTGTCCCCGCTCTGGTCCTCTGCCAACTGGTACGAGCGTGAGGCTTTCGATCTGTACGGCATCGTGTTCGAGGGCCACGAAGACCTCCGCCGCATCCTGACGGACTATGGCTTTATCGGGCATCCCTTCCGCAAGGACTTCCCGCTCTCCGGGCACGTCGAAATGCGCTACGACCCCGAGCGTCGACGGGTGATTTACGAGCCCGTGACCATCGAGCCGCGCGAGATCACGCCGCGCATCATCCGCGAAGACAACTACGGGGGGCTGCACTGAGGCGTCGCCTCGTCGTGAGATGAAACATGGCTGAAATCAAGAACTACACCCTGAACTTTGGTCCGCAGCACCCGGCCGCTCACGGCGTGTTGCGCCTCGTGCTGGAGCTCGATGGCGAGGTGGTTCAGCGCGCCGATCCACACATCGGCCTGTTGCACCGCGCCACCGAAAAGCTGGCCGAAAGCAAGACATTCATCCAGTCGCTGCCCTACATGGACCGGCTCGATTACGTCTCGATGATGTGCAACGAGCATGCCTACTGCCTGGCCATTGAAAAATTGCTGGGTATCGAGGTTCCCGTCCGTGCGCAATACATCCGGGTGATGTTCAGCGAAATCACCCGTTTGCTCAACCACCTCATGTGGCTGGGCTCGCATGGCAACGACTGCGGCAGCTCAACCATCCTGATCTATGCGTTCCGGGAGCGCGAAGACCTGTTCGACATGTATGAGGCCGTGTCGGGTGCGCGCATGCACGCCGCCTATTTCCGCCCAGGGGGTGTCTATCGCGACCTGCCGGACTCCATGCCGCAGTACAAAGTCAGCAAGATCCGCAATGCCCGTGCGCTGGAAGAAATGAACCAGAACCGGCAGGGTTCACTGCTGGACTTCATCGACGACTTCACCCAGCGCTTCCCCAAGTACCTGGACGAATACCACACGCTCCTGACCGATAACCGGATCTGGAAGCAGCGCACGGTCGGTATCGGGGTGGTGACCCCTGAGCGCGCGCTGAACCTGGGCATGACCGGCCCGATGCTTCGCGGCTCTGGCATCGCCTGGGATCTGCGCAAGAAGCAACCTTACGACGTCTACGACCGGATGGATTTCGACATCCCGGTGGGCAAGACGGGCGACACCTACGACCGTTACCTCGTCCGCATGGAAGAGATGAAGCAGTCCAATCGCATCATCAAGCAGTGTGTGGAATGGCTGAGGGTCAACCCTGGCCCAGTCATCACGGACAACCACAAGGTGGCGCCGCCATCGCGTGAATCCATGAAGTCCAGCATGGAAGAACTGATCCACCATTTCAAGCTGTTCACCGAGGGCTTCCATGTGCCAGAGGGCGAGGCTTATGCGGCAGTGGAGCACCCCAAGGGGGAATTCGGCATCTATCTGGTGAGCGATGGCGCCAACAAACCCTATCGCCTGAAAATCCGGGCGCCGGGTTTCGCTCACCTGTCGTGCATGGACGAAATGGCCCGGGGGCACATGCTGGCCGATGCGGTGGCCATCATCGGCACCATGGACATCGTGTTTGGAGAGATTGACCGATGACCGCTCCCCAGTCAACCGTTGAGGCCATGGCCTTTTCCGATGCCACGCTGGCGCGTTTCGCCCGCGAAGTGGCCAAGTACCCGGCAGATCAGAAACAGTCGGCCGTGATGGCCTGTCTGTCCATTGTCCAGCAGGAACAGGGGCACGTGAGTGCGGCGGCCGAAAAAGGCATTGCCGATTACCTCGGCATGCCGGCCATTGCCGTGCACGAGGTCACCACGTTCTACAACATGTACAACCAGCGGCCGGTTGGCAGGTTCAAGCTCAATGTCTGTACCAACCTGCCTTGCACCCTGCGCGATGGCGGCAAGGCCCTTCACTATCTCGAGCAGAAGCTCGGCATCCACATGGGTGAAACCACGGCCGATGGGCTGTTCACCTTGCAGCAGAGCGAGTGTCTGGGGGCCTGTGCCGACTCTCCGGTGATGCTGGTGAACGACCGTCACATGTGCAGCTTCATGAGCAACGACAAGCTTGATCAGCTCATTGAAGGCCTCAAGACCTCGGAGGGTCAGGCATGAATGCCATTCAATTGCTCGAGCAGTTTCAGGCCAGAGGGCTGGAAACCTGTTTTCACGACCGTCACATCAACCCTCAGATCTATGCCGGGTTGAATGGCAGCAACTGGTCGCTGAAAGACTACGAGGCACGTGGCGGCTACCAGGCGCTGCGCAGAATCCTGGGGCAGGACGGCGGTGGTGGTCTGACGCAAGACCAGGTGATTGCCACGGTCAAAGAGTCCGCTCTCCGTGGCCGTGGGGGTGCCGGTTTCCCGACCGGTCTCAAGTGGAGCTTCATGCCCCGCCAGTTCCCGGGCCAGAAATACCTCGTCTGCAACTCCGACGAAGGGGAGCCGGGGACCTGCAAGGATCGCGACATCCTGATGTACAACCCGCACATCGTCATCGAGGGCATGGCGATCGCAGCGTATGCCATGGGCATCTCGGTGGGGTACAACTACATTCACGGCGAAATCTTCCAGGTCTACGAGCGATTTGAAGCTGCGCTCGAAGAAGCCCGCGCGGCCGGCTACCTCGGTAACGCCATCATGGGGTCGGCGTTTTCCTTCCAGTTGCATGCTTTCCACGGGTTTGGGGCTTACATCTGTGGCGAAGAAACCGCGCTGCTCGAATCGCTCGAAGGCAAGAAGGGACAGCCGCGTTTCAAGCCGCCGTTTCCCGCCAGTTTCGGCCTTTACGGCAAGCCGACCACCATCAACAACACCGAAACGTTTGCCGCGGTTCCCTGGATCATCCGCAATGGTGGCCAGGCCTATCTCGAATGCGGCAAGCCCAACAACGGTGGCACCAAGATCTTCTCGGTCAGTGGTGACGTGGAGCGTCCGGGCAACTACGAAATCCCGCTGGGTACGCCCTTCAGCAAACTGCTGGAGCTCGCCGGCGGTGTGCGGACGGGCCGTCAGCTGAAGGCCGTGATACCGGGTGGTTCATCGGCGCCAGTGTTACCGGCCCCTATCATGATGGATTGCACGATGGACTACGACTCCATCAGCAAGGCCGGCTCCATGTTGGGCTCCGGCGCGGTCATCGTGATGGACGATTCGCGCTGCATGGTCAAGTCCCTGCAGCGGCTGAGCTATTTCTACATGCACGAGTCGTGTGGTCAGTGCACGCCCTGCCGGGAAGGCACCGGCTGGCTGTGGCGGATGGTTGACCGGATCGAGCGTGGCGAGGGCAAACCCAGCGATCTCGCGTTGCTCGACAACGTGGCAGAGAACATCATGGGCCGCACAATCTGCGCGCTGGGCGATGCGGCGGCCATGCCCGTCCGCGGCATGATCAAGCACTTCCGCCACGAGTTCGAGCACCACATCGAACACAAGACTTGCATGGTCCCGGCCTACGTTTGAGGCAAAAACACATGGTTGAAATCGAACTCGACGGCAAGAAGGTGGAGGTTCCACCGGGCAGCATGGTCATGCACGCGGCCGACAAGGCGGGCACCTACATTCCCCACTTCTGCTATCACAAGAAGCTCTCCATTGCGGCCAACTGCCGCATGTGCTTGGTTGAAGTGGAAAAGGCGCCCAAACCCATGCCTGCCTGTGCCACGCCGGTGACGCAGGGCATGATCGTGCGCACCAAGTCCGACAAGGCCATCAAGGCGCAGCAGTCGGTCATGGAGTTTCTGCTCATCAATCACCCGCTTGACTGCCCCATTTGTGACCAGGGTGGTGAATGTCAATTGCAGGACCTGGCGGTGGGTTATGGCGGTGGTGCCTCGCGTTACGAGGAAGAAAAGCGCGTGGTCTTCCACAAGGACGTAGGGCCGCTGATCTCGATGGAAGAGATGAGCCGCTGCATCCACTGCACCCGCTGCGTGCGCTTTGGCCAGGAAATCGCCGGCATCATGGAACTGGGCATGTCCCACCGTGGCGAGCACGCCGAGATCGAGACATTCGTCGGCCAGAGTGTCGACTCCGAACTGTCCGGCAACATGATCGACATCTGCCCGGTCGGTGCCCTGACCAGCAAACCCTTCCGCTATCAGGCGCGCACGTGGGAGCTTTCCCGGCGCAAGAGCGTCAGCCCCCACGATTCCACGGGGGCCAACCTGATTGTCCAGGTCAAGGGCCATCGGGTGATGCGTGTCGTGCCGCTGGAAAACGAGGCGGTGAACGAATGCTGGATCGCTGACCGTGACCGTTTCAGTTACGAAGCCCTCAATGGTCCTGACCGGTTGATCCACCCCATGCTCAAGCAGGATGGTGAGTGGAAAGAGGTTGATTGGCAGACCGCTCTCGAATACGTGGCCAACGGCCTCAGGCAGGTACGGACAGAACAGGGTGCTGAGGCCATCGGCCTGATTGCCAGCCCGCACAGCACCGTGGAGGAGCTCTTTCTGGCTGGCTCACTGGTTCGTGGTCTGGGCAGTCAGAACATCGATACCCGTTTGCGTACGTCGGATTATTCGAACACCGCGCCTGCGGGTTCGGCTCGATGGCTGGGCATGCCGATTGCCGAACTCTCATCGCTGGACCGCGTCCTGGTGGTGGGCTCCAGCCTTCGCAAGGACCACCCCCTGTTTGCCCAGCGAATCCGCCAGGCGGCTCGCAAAGGCGCTCAGGTGAACGCACTCTGGGCATCGGCTCAGGACTGGGCATTGCCGGTCGCGAATGCCGTTCAGGCCGACCCGGGTTACTGGGCCGTTGCCCTGGCGGGCATCGCATCTGCCATTGCCGAATCCCTGGGGGTTCAGGCCCCTGCCCATGTGGAGATCACCGCCGAAGCCCGCGCCATTGCGCGTTCGATGCTTGCGGGCGAGCGCAAAGCGGTACTCCTGGGCAATGCGGCCACTCATCACGAACAGGCTTCCAGCCTGCTGGCACTCGCTCAGTGGATTGCCACCCAGACGGGTGCCCGTGTTGGCTACCTGACCGAGGCTGCCAACACCGTTGGCGCCCAACTGGTCGAAGCCTTGCCGGGTGCCGGTGGCCTGAATGCGACTCAGATGCTGACCGGTGGGTTGAAAGCGGCGTTGCTGCTGAATGTCGAACCAGGCCAGGACACGGCCGTTTGCAACCAGGGGCTTGGTCAAACCGACATGGTCGTGACCCTGAGCCCCTTCAAGACCAATCTGGCGGTGAGTGACGTGCTGTTGCCGATCGCACCGTTCACCGAGACCTCGGGCTCCTTTGTCAATGCCGAAGGCCGTTTGCAGAGTTTCCACGCGGTGGTCAAGCCGCTGGGCGAAACCCGCCCCGCCTGGAAGGTCTTGCGCGTACTGGGCAATCTGCTGGGTCTCAAAGGCTTCGATGCCGACTCGTCTCAGGCCGTGCTCGCACAGGCCTTGCCTGGGGCACAGGCCGGCATGACGGTTGATCCCCGCCGCCTGGATAACACCACGTCTGCTGTCGTGGATACCCGGGTGACCTCGGGTACGCCCTGCGTGGCCTCGATCTATCAGCTGGATGGTCTGGTTCGCCGGGCTCCATCGCTGCAACTCACCGCGGATGGTCGTTCGGCCCAGCGGGTCGAAGAGGGAGCCTGGGCATGATCGACGCGATGTACAACGGTGGACTGAACCTGCTGGCTGCACCCTGGTGGCAAACGGCCGCATGGCCGGTGATCTGGAGCCTGATCAAGATCGTGGCGGTTCTGGCACCGCTCATGGGTGCGGTGGCCTACCTGACACTCTGGGAGCGCAAGCTGCTGGGTTTCATGCAAGTGCGCCTGGGTCCGAACCGGGTGGGTCCGTTTGGACTGTTGCAGCCCATTGCCGATGCGCTCAAGTTGCTGAGCAAAGAGCTGATCAACCCCAGTGCCGCGAGCAAAGGCCTGTTCCGTCTGGGGCCATTGATGGCGATCATGCCTGCGCTGGCCGCATGGGTGGCGGTCCCATTCGGACCCGAAGCCATTCTGGCCAACGTCAATGCCGGCTTGCTGGTCATTCTGGCCATCACATCCATCGAGGTCTACGGCGTCATCATTGCGGGTTGGGCTTCCAACTCCAAATACGCCTTCCTCGGGGCGTTGCGTGCATCTGCCCAGATGGTGAGTTACGAGATCGCCATCGGTTTCTGCTTCCTGGTGGTGGTCATGACGGCGGGCAGTCTGCATCTGGGCGAAATCGTGTCTTCGCAACAAAGCGGGATGTTCGCGGACATGGGGCTCAACTTCCTGTCCTGGAACTGGCTGCCTCTGCTGCCGATTTTCGTGGTCTACCTGATTTCCGGCGTGGCCGAAACCAACCGTCACCCGTTTGACGTGGTTGAAGGGGAAGCCGAGATCGTGGCCGGCCACATGGTCGAGTACTCGGGCATGGGTTTTGCCATCTTCTTCCTGGCCGAATACGCCAGCATGTGGCTGGTTTCCATTCTGGCGGTGCTGATGTTCCTGGGTGGTTGGGATGCGCCAGTGGCCGCCCTGGATTTCATTCCCGGCTGGATCTGGCTGGGCATCAAGACCTTCGTGGTCGTCTCCATGTTCATCTGGATACGCGCCACCTTTCCGCGCTTCCGCTACGACCAGATCATGCGTCTGGGCTGGAAGATTTTCATTCCGGTGACCATCGTCTGGTTGCTGGTGGTGGGGGCCTGGATGCAGACCTCCTGGAACATCTGGAACTGAGGAGGCACCCGGCATGTCTGCTACCGCTGTTGCGCCTTTTTCGATCAAGGACTTCTTCAAGAGCTTTCTGCTGGTGGAACTGGTCAAGGGCATGGCCCTGACGGGTCGTTATGCCCTGCGACGCAAGGTGACGGTCCAGTTTCCCGAAGAAAAGACCCCGCTGTCGCCACGTTTCAGAGGCTTGCACGCGCAGCGCCGATACGAAAACGGCGAAGAACGTTGCATCGCCTGCAAGCTCTGTGAAGCGGTGTGTCCGGCGATGGCCATCACCATCGAATCCGATGTCCGCGACGATGGTACCCGCCGCACCACCCGCTACGACATCGATCTCACCAAGTGCATCTTCTGCGGTTTCTGCGAAGAAGCCTGTCCGGTCGATGCGATTGTCGAAACGCACATCCTCGAGTACCACGGTGAAAAGCGGGGCGATCTGTATTTCACCAAGGACATGCTGCTGGCGGTCGGCGATCGCTACGAAAAAGAGATAGCGCAAGCCAAGTCGGCTGACGCGAAATACCGCTGAAAGGCCAGGCAGAGAACAACATGGATTACCAAGCGGGCTTTTTCTACCTCTTTTCGGCTGTACTGCTGTTTTCAGCGTTCAAGGTCATCACTGCACGCAATCCCGTGCATGCGGTGTTGTACCTGATGCTGGCATTTTCGCAAGCAGCGGCTGTATGGCTGCTGTTGAAGGCCGAATTCCTCGGCATCACCCTGGTGCTCGTCTATCTGGGTGCGGTCATGGTGCTGTTCCTGTTCGTGGTCATGATGCTGGACATCAACGTCGACGCCATGCGCCAGGGTTTCTGGAAACACTTTCCCCTGGCAGCCATACTGGGCGCAATCGTCAGTGCCCAGTTGATCGCTGTACTGTGGTTCGGGTTCCCGACCCTCACCGTGAATGAACTGGCGGCCACCTCGGCCATGCACGCCCCCGATCATTCCAACACCTACGAACTGGGCAAATTGCTGTATTCCGAGTACCTGATGCCCATTCAGGTGGCGGCGGTCATCCTGTTGGTGGCCATGATCGCCGCTATTGCCCTGACCTTGCGCGAGCGCAAGGACAGCAAGGCGATCGACCCGGGCGAGCAGGTACGGGTGAAAGCCGCCGAGCGCCTGGTGGTGGTGCCGATGGCCGCGACGCCCAAGGCCGAGGCCGGTGCATCCGCCAAAGAGGAGGGCAAAGCATGAGCACGTTGACCCTGGGCCATTTCCTGTCGGTGGGTGCCATTCTGTTTGCGCTGTCGGTGGTGGGCATCTTCCTGAATCGCAAGAACCTGATCGTGCTGCTGATGGCCATCGAACTGATGCTGCTGGCGGTGAACATGAATTTCGTGGCATTTTCCCATTACCTGGGTGATCTCCATGGCCAGGTGTTCGTGTTCTTCATCCTTACCGTCGCGGCGGCGGAATCGGCCATTGGCTTGGCCATCTTGATGCTGCTCTTCCGCAACAAGTCTTCCATCAACGTGGATGAACTCAACACGCTCAAGGGCTAAGGCTCCGGGCCCAACGACTTCACAAGCATGAGTACAACCCTCTCTGCAAGCACGCTGCTGGCGGTGCCACTGGCACCCCTGGTCGGATCGGCGCTGGCCGGTATTCTGGGCACCAAGCTGGGTGGCAACTGGTTCGGTCGTCGTCTGTGCCATTCCCTCACCATCCTCGGGGTGTTGGTGGCTTTCATCCTGTCGGCCATGACGCTGAAGTCGGTCGCCATGGATGGCGCCCGCTTCAATGAAACCCTCTATGAATGGATGGTCATCGGCGGCCTGAAGATGGAAATCGGCTTCATGGTCGATGGCCTGACCGCCATGATGATGTGCGTGGTGACCTTCGTGTCGCTCATGGTACACATCTACACCATCGGCTACATGGAAGAGGATGCCGGCTACAACCGTTTCTTTGCCTACATTTCGCTGTTCACTTTCTCGATGCTCATGCTGGTCATGAGCAACAACCTGCTGCAGCTGTTCTTCGGTTGGGAAGCGGTGGGACTGGTGTCCTATCTGCTCATCGGTTTCTGGTACAACAAGCCGACCGCCATTTTTGCCAACATGAAGGCCTTCCTGGTCAATCGCGTGGGCGACTTCGGTTTCATCCTGGGCATCGGCCTCATCGCCGCCTATACCGGTAGCCTCAATTACACCGAGATTTTCGAGCGCGCCCCTGAACTGATCGCCAACATCGAATTTCCCTGGTACATCATGGGCCAGGACGTCATGCTGGCCACGGTGATCGCCATCTGTCTGTTCATTGGCGCCATGGGCAAATCGGCTCAGTTCCCGTTGCACGTGTGGCTCCCCGACTCCATGGAGGGTCCAACCCCCATTTCCGCGCTGATTCACGCCGCCACCATGGTGACGGCTGGCATATTCATGGTCGCGCGGATGTCGCCCATCTACGAGATGTCTGACGCGGCGTTGAACTTCATTCTGGTGATTGGCGCCATCACGGCGCTGTTCATGGGTTTCCTCGGCATCATCCAGAACGACATCAAGCGGGTGGTGGCCTATTCCACCCTGTCACAGCTGGGTTACATGACCGTGGCGCTGGGCGCTTCGGCCTATTCCGTCGCGGTGTTCCACCTGATGACGCACGCCTTCTTCAAGGCCCTGCTGTTCCTGGCCGCCGGCTCCGTCATCATGGGCATGCACCACAACCAGGACATCCGCTGGATGGGCGGGGTGCGCAAGTACATGCCCATCACCTGGATCACCTCGCTGCTGGGTACGCTGGCGTTGATCGGTACGCCGTTCTTTGCGGGCTTCTATTCCAAAGACAGCATCATCGAGGCCGTCCACTTCAGCAACCTGCCGGCGTCGGGCTTTGCCTACCTCGCCGTGCTGGCCGGTGTGTTCGTCACCGCGTTCTATTCGTTCCGGCTCTACTTCCTGGTGTTCCATGGCGAGGAGCGATATGACCAGAACCCGGACGCGCACCACGATGACCACCATCACCACGATGACCATGGTGACGGCAAACCCCACGAATCGCCCTGGGTGGTGACGGTTCCGCTGCTGCTGCTGGCCATTCCTTCTGTCGTGATTGGCTACATGACCATCGGGCCGATGCTCTTCGGTGACTTCCTGGCCGATGCCATTACCGTCAACGCCGAGGCCCACCCCGCCATGGCCGAATTTGCCGCCATCTTCACCGGTCCGCTGGGCATGGTGGCCCATGCTTTCTTTACACCGCCGTTGTATCTGGCTGCGGCCGGTGCCATCACAGCCTGGTACATGTACATGGTGAACCCGGCTTTACCGGCGGCGATTGGCCGCAAGCTTCGTCCGATCGTGGTCATTCTGGAAAACAAGTACTACATGGACTGGATCAACGAAAACGTGATCGCCAAGGCTGCACGTGGTCTGGGCATCGGTCTGTGGAAGGGTGGGGATCGCGGCATCATCGAAGGCGCGGTGGTCAACCTGAGCTGGAAGATTGTCGGGTGGGTGTCGGGCATCGTGCGCCACGTCCAGACCGGCTATCTGTATCACTATGCCTTTGTGATGATCGTGGGCGTGGTGGCGTTCATGACCTACTTCGTCTGGCTCGCCAAATAAGGAGAACAAGAAAATGGGTTTGCTGAGCCTTGCGATCTGGACGCCGATTCTGTTCGGTGTCGTCTTGCTCGCGATCGGTCGAGACGAACACGCCGGCATGGTGCGCTGGATCGCCCTGATTGGCGCACTGTTCGGGCTGGCCGTGACCGTTCCGCTCTACACCGGCTTCGAGGTTGGTTCTGCTGCCATGCAGTTTGTCGAGAAGGCGGTCTGGATCGAGCGTTTCAATGTGCACTACCACCTCGCGGTGGACGGTATCTCGTTGTGGCTGGTGTTGCTGACGGCTTTCATCACGGTGATCGTGGTGATTGCCAGCTGGGAATCGATCACCGAGCGCGTGAACCAGTACATGGGCGCGTTCCTGATTCTCTCGGGTCTGATGATCGGGGTGTTTGCGTCTGCCGACGCGATGCTCTTCTACATCTTCTTCGAAGCGACGCTGATTCCGATGTACCTGATCATCGGTATCTGGGGTGGCCCGAACAAGATCTACGCGGCTTTCAAGTTCTTCCTGTACACACTGCTCGGCTCGCTGCTGATGCTGATCGCGCTGATCTATCTGTACAACGTGTCAGGCGGCAGTTTCGATCTGGCCACCTGGTATCAGTTGCCGCTGGGAGGATCGGCTCAGACGTTGCTGTTCTTTGCCTTCTTTGCGGCTTTTGCTGTCAAGGTACCGATGTGGCCGGTGCACACCTGGTTGCCCGACGTGCACGTGGAAGCGCCCACGGGCGGTTCTGCGGTTCTGGCCGCCATCATGCTGAAGCTGGGCGCTTATGGATTCCTGCGCTTCTCCCTGCCCATTCTGCCCGATGCCTCCCAGGAGTGGGCGGGTCTGATGATTGGCCTCTCGCTGGTGGCGGTGATTTACGTGGGTCTGGTGGCCATGGTCCAGCAGGACATGAAGAAACTGGTCGCTTACTCGTCGGTGGCGCACATGGGTTTCGTTTCGCTGGGCTTCTTCCTGTTCAACGACCTGGCCGTGGCCGGTGCCATTGTGCAGATGATTGCACACGGCTTTGTGTCGGCTGCCATGTTCCTTGGCATTGGGGTGCTGTACGACCGCATGCATTCTCGCGAGATCGCCGATTACGGGGGCGTCATCAACACCATGCCCAAGTTTGCGGCCTTTGCACTGCTGTTCACCATGGCCAATGCCGGTCTGCCGGGAACGGCTGGGTTCGTGGGCGAATGGATGGTCATTCTCGGGGCGGTTCAGGCGAATTTCTGGATTGGCCTGGGTGCGGCCACGGCGCTGATTTTCGGCGCTTCGTATTCGCTGTGGATGTTCAAGCGTGTTTACCTTGGCCCGGTCGGTAACGACCACGTCAAGGCGTTGCTCGACCTCAACGGTCGTGAATTTTTTGTGATGGCTTTGCTGGCCATCATGGTGTTGTACATGGGCATTCATCCCAAGCCCTTCACCGACGTGATGATGCCGTCCGTGACGGAATTGCTCCAGCATGTGGCAGTCTCCAAACTGCCTTGATCCGCACCCACTGGTTTTGAAAGAGCAACACAATGATTGACAGTCTCAGCTGGGCCACGGTCTACCCCGAACTGCTGCTGTTGGGTATGGCCTGCGTGATCGCGATTTACGACCTTTTCGTCACGTCACCGATGAGGGGGTCCACCCATCGCCTCACCTTGCTGACCCTGGCCGTGGTTGCCGTGCTCACGGGATACATGGCCTCCAGCGGCCAGACCCTCCACGGATTTGGTGGCATGGTCGTGAGCGACCCGATGGGCAACTGGCTCAAATGCTTCGCCTCCATCGCGATGATGGTGACGCTGATCTATGGCCGTCCTTATGCCGGTGCCCGTGACATGCTCCGGGGTGGGGAGATGTTCACCCTGTCCATGCTGGCATTGCTGGGCATGTTCGTGATGATCTCGGGTCACAACTTTCTGGTGATCTACCTCGGCCTGGAACTGCTGACCCTTTCTGCCTACGCCCTGGTGGCACTGCGCCGCGATCACCTGCTGGCCACCGAGGCCGCCATGAAGTACTTTGTGCTCGGCGCGCTGGCCAGTGGCTTCCTCCTGTATGGTCTGTCGCTGGTGTATGGCGCCACCGGTTCGCTGGACATTCCCACCGTTTCACAGGTGATTGCCGCTGGCGTGGACCAACCGCAGGTGCTGGTGCTTGGTCTTGTTTTTGTGGTGGCGGGTCTGGCTTTCAAGCTGGGCGTTGTGCCGTTTCACATGTGGGTGCCTGATGTCTATCACGGCGCCCCCACGGCCATTACCCTGATCATTGGTGGGGCGCCCAAGCTGGCGGCTTTTGCGATGGTGATGCGGCTGCTGGTTGAGGGCCTGGTTCCTCTGGCATTCGACTGGCAGCAGATGCTGGCGGTCCTGGCGGTGGTCTCATTGCTGGTGGGTAATCTCGCTGCAGTGGCTCAGACCAACTTCAAACGCATGCTTGCTTTTTCGACCATCGCGCAGATGGGCTTCATGCTGCTTGCGCTGGTGGCAGGTGTGGGCGCAGGTGGAGATGGCGCCAATATGGCCAATGCCTACGGCGCGGCCATGTTCTATGTCGTCACCTATGTGTTGACCACGCTGGCCACCTTCGGCGTGATGCTGCTGTTGAGTCGTGAAGGGTTTGAGTCCGAGGAAATTCGCGATCTGTCCGGCTTGAACCAGCGCAGCCCGTTGTATGCCGGTGTGCTGGCCGCCTGCATGTTTTCGCTCGCAGGCGTGCCACCCCTGGTAGGTTTCTATGCCAAGCTGTCTGTGCTGCAGGCGCTGCTGGAAGCCGGTGGTGGGGCGTACATCGGCCTGGCGATTTTTGCGGTCCTCATGTCTCTCATCGGGGCGTTCTACTACCTCCGGGTGATCAAGGTCATGTACTTTGACGCCCCCACACAGACCGTACCGATCACGGCACCGCTGGATGTCCGTGCCGTGTTGTCGGTCAACGGCGCCCTGGTGCTGGTGCTGGGTCTTGTCCCTGGTGGTCTGATGGCGCTTTGTGCACAGGCCATATCGGCCATGCTCCTCTGAGTTAAGCTTTTGGCATGACATCGACTGTCTCCATATGGCTGGTCATCGGACTGGCCTTTTTCTTTGCCAACCTGCCGTTTGTCAATGACCGAGTGCTCAGCGTGCTCAAGCTGAAAATGGGTGCCAAGCCGCTGTGGGTCCGGTTGCTCGAGTTGCTGTTCTGGTACCTGGCGGTCGGTGGTGTCGGCCTGGCTATTGAACACTATCAGGGTCAGATCTACCCCCAGGGCTGGGAGTTTTATGCCATCACGGCATCCATGTTCCTGACTTTTGCCTTCCCCGGTTTTGTTTACCGGTACCTGGCCAGGCGCCGCTGATAGCCGGTCTCCACCGCTGACCGCAGCCAAGGGATAATCCGTGCATGAAGGTGCTCGATCTGTCGTGTACATACGGCCATGTCTTTGAGGGTTGGTTTGCTTCGGAAGACGATTTTGCCGGACAGCTGGCCCGAGGCTTGCTTGAATGTCCGGTTTGCGGATCGGCCGAAGTCGAAAAACGGCTGAGTGCGCCACGGCTCAATCTCGGTCGATCGCAGGACCCAGCGGTCACGGGCCCGGTCTCCGACGGTCATGACGCGGTGGCGAACTTGCCGGTGGAGGATCAGGCCAGGTTCCTGCAGGCGATGCGTCAATTCGTCCAGGCCACCGAGGATGTCGGTGATCGTTTTGTCGAAGAAGCCCGCCGCATCCACCAGGGTGAAGCGCAACAGCGTGGTATCCGGGGCCGTGCAACGAGGGCCGAAGCTGTTGCACTGATGGAAGAGGGCATCGGGGTCTTGCCGCTGCCCGATCTTCCCATGCTGAAGGACACCCTGCAGTAGGGCTCAGGGATACAGGCCCCTGAGATCTCTGGCGTGCAGGATGCGTTGACACGCCACAATGAAAGTGGCGGTCCGCAGGCTGACTTGGTGATCTTCGGCCACCTGCCAGATGGCGCTAAACGCGCCACGCATGATTTTCCCGAGGCGCTCGTTGATTTCTTCCTCGCTCCAGAAAAAGCTGGAGAAATCCTGCACCCATTCGAAGTAGCTGACCGTCACGCCGCCCGCGTTCGCGATCACGTCCGGAATGACCAGAATGTTCCTGTCGTTCAGGATGTCGTCAGCCGCAGGGGTGGTGGGGCCATTGGCGCCTTCAATCACCATGCGTGCCCGTATCCGACCGGCATTGGCTTCGGTGATCTGGCGTTCCAGGGCTGCCGGGACCAGGATGTCGCAATCGATATCCCAGAAAGTGTCGGCTGGAAGGGCTTCACCCATGGGAAAAGCCGCCACGCTCCCGGTAGACGCCACATGCTGCAGCAGTGCCGGTACATCCAGTCCGCCAGGCTGATAAACCGTTCCGGCATGGTCCTGAACCGCAACCACGCGGGCGCCCGCTTCGGCAAACAGCTTTCCGGTCACTCCCCCCACGTTGCCAAACCCCTGGATGGCAACCCGTGCGCCTGGAATGGTGAGTCCAGTGCGCTGAGCGGCTTCGCAGCCGACAATGAACACGCCTCGTCCGGTGGCCTCGCGACGGCCCAGCGAGCCACCCAGATCAATCGGTTTGCCAGTCACGACCCCGGTGGCGGTTTCACCCACATTCATGGAGTAGGTGTCCATCATCCAGGCCATGACGCGCTCGTTGGTGTTCACGTCCGGGGCGGGAATGTCTTTCGTGGGTCCGATGATCAGACCGATTTCGCTGGTGTAGCGGCGTGTGACACGCTCGAGTTCGGCGAGGGTCAGCCCTTTGGGATCGACGCGAATCCCCCCTTTGGCCCCCCCGTATGGCACGTTGACGGCGGCATTCTTGACGGACATCCAGGCGGCCAGTGCCATCACCTCCGAGAGCGTGACGTCCTGATGAAAACGCACTCCGCCCTTGCCCGGCCCCCGGGAGGTGTTGTGCTGCACCCGATAGCCTTCGAAATGGGCGATGCGGCCGTCATCCAGCAGCACCGGCACATCAACGATCAGGGTTCGCTTGGGACGTTTGAGGGTTTCCACCCATCGTCCCAGTCTGCCCAGGTAGGGGGTGACGCGATCGACCTGCTGGAGGAAGTCGCCCCAGGGACCAAGGGCGTTCGGGTCCAGATAGGAAGGCAGCGGATGCTGGTGCAGAGGGGCTTCGCTCATGGGCTTTCCATCGTGATCAGATGGCTGGATAGCTTACGCTTGCTGGCGCCAGATGTCCAAGGCCGCTCTCCCATGGAACCATGCACAAGTTGCATGACGCTAGCGTCTGCTTTCCAGGGGTCTCGGAACCATGGGTTGCCACAGGGGCATGTCTGCGCTGGGGCCAGGGCTGCTTTCAAGAAATCGTCCGTTGACGGTCAGGCCGTTGGCCGACATCCGGGCAGCCGTGGCTGGCCCAACCCCACGGACCCGCTGGATGAAATCGGGCCAGTCGGAGAAAGGTCTTTCCTGTCGGGCTTCGACGATTTTTCGGCTCGTGGCGGGGCCGATGCCCTTGATGGCAACCAGATCCTCGACTGGCGCCCGGTTTGCTTCGACGGCGGCCATGGCATGGCCTCCACCCAGCAGGATGAGGCACAGGCAGATGACTGCCCACCAAGCGTTGATGTGTTTGTTCATGATGCTCCCTGAAAGCCGTGTGTCTGTGCACAATATCGCGGTGAAGAATATACCCCATTGAACATGATCGATCCGCGAAGCGTCCCCGTGGTAGGCATTGATGCGCATCTGCCTGCCCTCGAACCTGAGCGGCTGACCGAGATGGCGATTCGCCATCGCTTCAGCAGGCCACCCGCATGGCAGCCCGAGGTGCGACAAGAGCCCAGTTTCACGGACCGGTTGCCTCAGTCAGCGGCCGTGCTCATGGCGGTGATCCTGCGGGAAACGCCAACGCTGCTCCTGACCGAGCGTACGGCCCATCTGCCCACCCACGCGGGTCAGATCGCCTTTCCCGGCGGCAAGGTGGACGAATCGGATCAGGGACCTGCTCACACCGCTCTGCGTGAGGCCTGGGAGGAGGTCGGACTCGATCCGGCGGCAGTCGAGGTGCTCGGTTGCCTGCCAGAGTACGTCACGGGCACTGCGTTTGTCGTGACCCCTGTGGTTGGGCTGGTTCGAGAAGGTCATGCGCTTTCACCGAATCCTCATGAGGTGGCCGATGCTTTCGAGGTGCCGCTTGCCTACCTGATGAACCCGGCCAATCACCGCCGCCACGAATGGTGGTGGGAGGGTCGCCAGCGACATTGGTTTTCCATGCCGTATCAAGATGGCCTGCACGAGCGATACATCTGGGGTGCAACGGCTGGCATGCTCCGCAACCTGTACCGTTTGCTGAGTGCATGAATGCGGGTTTTCCTGGTTGTTGTGCCGATGCGGATGATTGGCACGTCGTTATGATGGCGTCATGAGTTTTTTCGCGATCGTGCTCGCGCTGATGCTGGAGCAGGCCCGCCCTCTGGGCCGTGACAACCCTGCCTATTCGGGGTTGCGCTCATGGTCGGCCTGGGCCCGGCAGGCACTGGATGCAGGACAGAGCCATCATGGGTGGCTGGCCTGGTCGCTGGCTGTGTTGGCTCCTGCGGCGGCTGCGACAGCCCTTTATGGCCTGTTTCACTGGATTCATCCCCTGGCGGGCTTTCTCTGGCTGGTTCTGGTGCTGTACCTGACACTGGGTTTTCGGCAATTCAGTCATCATTTCACGGCGATACGGGTGGCCCTGGAGTCGGGTGACGAGGCGGGCGCCAGAGCGGCCTTTGCCCGCTGGAAAAAAATCGACACCATCGATCTGCCCCGATCGGCGCTGTTGCGGCAGGTCATTGAATTTTCGATCGTCTCAGCGCACCGGCACGTGTTCGGGGTACTGGTGTGCTTTGTCGTGTTTGCGGCACTGGGTCTGGGGCCGGCGGGAGCTGTGCTCTATCGCATGGCGGAACATGTGTCCCGCCGATGGGCCGAGGATCCCACGCTTGGACCCGAGAACGCCTCTCGCCAGGCGGCTGGCTCGGCCTGGCATCTGGTGGATTTCATTCCTGTCCGGATCACGGCGCTGGCGTTTGCCGTGGTGGGCAATTTCGAGGAAGCCATTGCCAACTGGCGTCAGGACAACCGGTCCCAGAGCAACGATGCCTTGCTGATGTCGGCCACGGCCGGTGCGATGAATGTCCGGTTGTCCGAAATGGATGACTCTGCCGGGAACGAGTCACATCATCCTCAGCTGGCCCATCTGGCCAGTGTGGTCGGCCTGGTGTGGCGGACGGTTCTGCTGTGGCTGCTGCTGCTGGCGCTGGGGATGATCGCCCGACTGATCTGAAGGCGGTCCCATCAGTACCGGGGGGGCGCCGACAGTTCGGCGTACAGGTCGCGGTAGAGCCGATAACGCTGTTCGCTGACCACCCCACCCATTGCCTGGCGCACGCCGCAGCCGGGTTCATGCAGATGGCTGCAGTTGTAGAAGCGGCAATGCCCCAGGCAGGCAGCGATATCGGGCATCAGCGATGCCAGTTGCTCGGCGGCGATGTGCTGCAATCCGAATTCCTGAAACCCGGGTGAGTCGATGAGGGCGCTCCGATGGCCGTCATCCAGCCAGTACCACTGGGTGCTGGTGGTGGTGTGCCTGCCGGAGTTGAGCGCTTTCGAAATGTCGCCCGTGGCGGCGCCCGCTCCGGGCAGCAGACGGTTGACCAGTGTGCTTTTGCCCACGCCTGAGGGGCCCAGGACCAGGGTGACCCGATGCGTGAGTCGCTCCGTGAGCGCGGCAAGCCCGGCGCCGGTCTTCAGGCAGAGCGGCATCACGACCACCCCCATGCGGCGGTAAGGTTCAAGCCGTTTCCATGCCAGGTCAAAGGCATCGGCGAGGTCCTGCTTGTTGAGTACCACCAGGGGCGAGATGTCTGCCGCCTGAGCGGCAATCAGTGCCCGGTTGAGCTGACTTTCCGAAAACACCGGTTCGGCGGCCAGGAGCACCACCACCTGATCGAGGTTGGCTGCAAACGATTTGATCCGGATATCGTCCTGGCGGTACAGGAGGTTCCGTCGGGGGACGATGGTCTCGATCAAACCTTCGTCGCCCGTGGGCATCCACTCGACGCGATCACCCACCACCGCCAGGTTCTTCTTGCCGCGAGGGTGACAGAGCCAGCGCTGACCTTCTCCGTCCTCCACCCAGACGTGACGACCGTGGGCAGCGATGACCAGGCCCTGCCGCAGCAGGACCTTCATGGGGCAGTACTCATGACGGCATCCGTGCCAGGCGTTCGCTGGCTGGTGGGTGCGAGTAATAGAACTTCACGAACAGCGGGTCGGGCGTGAGGGTGCTGGCGTTGTCCTGGTAGAGCTTGAGAAGGGCGCTCGCCAGATCTCGGCCATCGGTGTGCTGCATGGCAAACGCATCGGCCTCGAACTCGTGTTGCCTGGACAAGCTGCTGGTCAGGGGTGTGACAAAGAAAGTCGCGAGTGGCACCACACTCAGGAACAGGATGAGTGCCACGGCGCTGTTGGCACTGGAGAAGCTGGGTGTGACGCCCATTCCAGTGTAGAACCAGGGTTGGCCAGAGAGCCAGCCCAGCAGGGCAAAGCCAAGCAGGCTGACAGCAAACATCATCGCGATGCGCTTGACAATGTGACGATGCCGGAAATGACCCAGTTCATGAGCGAGCACGGCATCGATTTCCGGGGGTGACAACTGCTGGAGCAGGGTGTCAAAGAAGACGACGCGCTTCGCTGGCCCAAAACCCGTGAAGTAGGCATTCGCGTGGGCGCTGCGTTTGCTGCCATCCATCACGAACAGGCCGCTGGCGCTGAATCCGCACCGCTGCATGAGCGACTCGATGCGCTGTTTCAGGTGGTCGTCTTCAAGGGGTTGAAACCGGTTGAAGAGGGGGGCGATCCAGGTGGGGTAAATGACCAGCAGGAGCAGATTGAACGCCATCCAGGCGCACCAGGCCCACAACCACCAGAAATCACCTGCCGACGACATCAGCCACAGGACGCCTGCGGCGATGGGCAGCCCGATGGCGGCACCCACCACGACACCCTTCAAACCATCCGAGATCCAGAGCGAGAGGGTCATCCGGTTGAACCCATAGCTTTCTTCCAGGCGGAACACCCGATACCAGGCCAGGGGTAGCTCCAGCAGGCCTCCCACCGCCGCGAAGGCGGCCAGCAGCGCCAGTTGCTGGTGCATGCCCGGGCCCATGATCGCGAGCAGAGACTGGTTCAGCCAGTTGAGCCCACCCATGAGCGTCCAGCCGATCAGGATGGCAGCTGCCACCGCCGTATCGAGCAGGCCAAGCCGAAGTTTGGAGACCGTGTAATCGGCCGCTTTCTGGTGCGCATCCAGCGATATGGACCGGTCGAAAGGCGAAGGCACCTGCTGGCGATGGGCAGCCACATGCCTCACCTGTCGGCTGGCTAGCCAGAAACGGACCCCCAGACCGGCGAGCAAGAGGGTGCAGAAAGTCAGGGTCCAGAGGAATTCTGATGATCGGGAAACAACATCCATCCCGGAAGTCTAGCCAAACCGGAGGCATTGTGTGCGCAATCGGCGAAAATCAGCGTTTATGGATGCCACTCAATCCCTGATGACCGAGTCTGACTCGATGGTCGAAACCCTCTCCAAAAGTGACCAGAATCTGGTCTGGCTCGACTGCGAAATGAGCGGGCTCGACCCCGAGAAAGAGCGGTTGCTGGAAATCGCGGTCGTGATCACCGGGCCCCAGCTGTCTCCACGCGTAGAGGGCCCGGTGCTGGTGATTCACCAGAGCGATGAGGTGCTCCAGGCCATGGACAACTGGAACAAGGGCACCCACGGCAAGAGCGGCCTGATCGACAAGGTGAAGGCGAGCCAGCTGTCCGAAGCCGAGGCCGAGGAGCAGATGCTGGCGTTCATCCGGCGCTACGTGCCCAAAAGCGGCTCACCCATGTGTGGCAACAGCATCGGGCAGGATCGGCGTTTCCTGGTCAAGTACATGCCCAGACTGGAGGCCTATTTCCATTACCGCAACCTGGATGTGAGCACCATCAAGGAACTGGCCAAGCGATGGCGCCCCGAAATTTACGCGGCTTTCAAGAAGCAGCAGCGGCACACGGCGCTGGCCGATGTCCACGAGTCGATTGACGAGCTGGCCTACTACCGGCAGCACTTCCTGCGCTGATCCCGGATCCCTTTTTCTGCACCCTCAACCATCACCATGAGCATTCCACTCAAACCTGCCACACGGGCGGGTGAAGAACACCTGCGTCAGATGATGCGCCTGGCGGCAGCCGTCGGTTTCCTGGTCCTCGTGGGACTCTTCGCCGCCTGGAACATTGCATCGCTGCCGGGCCTGAGCAACCAGGCGCTTTGGTTCCTCATCATGGCTGCAGCGGTGGGTGGCTACATGGCCATGAACATCGGTGCCAATGATGTGGCCAACAACATGGGGCCGGCCGTGGGTTCAGGCGCCATCACACTGGGCTGGGCCATCCTGATTGCGGTGGTGTTCGAGGCCTTGGGTGCGATTGTGGCCGGAGGTGAAGTGGTTGGCACGATCAAGGGTGGCATCATCGACACCAAGGCGTTTGACGACCCCGAGCGCTTCACCTGGCTGATGCTCTCCGCCTTGCTGGCAGGTGCCCTCTGGCTGAACCTGGCCACCATGCTGGGTGCGCCGGTGTCGACCACCCATTCCATCATCGGTGCCGTGATGGGAGCGGGTATTGCGGCAGGTGGGTGGGGACTGGTCAACTGGGCGACCATTGGTTCCATCGTGGCCAGCTGGGTCATCTCACCCTTGATGGGAGGGGTGCTGGCGGCGGGTTTCCTTTACCTGATCAAACGCTCCATCACCTATCAGGGTGACATGTCGTTGGCTGCCGCGCGCATGGTGCCCCTTCTGGTGGCCTTGATGGCATGGGCCTTTGGCACGTTCATGCTGCTCAAGGGCGTGTCGCAGGTGGTCAAGCTGAGCTTTGCGGTGTCGCTGGCAGGCGGATTCGTGATCGCCCTCATCACCTATGCCATGGTGTTCAAGCCCATCGGCGAAGCGGCACGTCGCCTGCCGAGCACCAAGGACAGTGTCAACACCCTGTTCACCTGGCCGCTGATTTTTGCCGCCGCCTTGCTGAGTTTTGCGCACGGCGCCAACGACGTGGCAAATGCGATCGGCCCACTGGCCGCGATTTACGAAGCGGTTTCCAGCGGGGCCATCGCGACCCGCGCCGTCACGCCGATGTGGATCATGGTTCTGGGTGCGATCGGCCTGTCGGTGGGCCTGGCGCTGTATGGTTCGCGCCTGATTCTCACGGTGGGCAAGGAAATCACGGAACTCGACCGGATGCGAGCGTACTCCATTGCCATGGCAGCCACCATCACGGTCATCATCGCGTCCCATCTGGGCATGCCGGTGTCGACCACCCACGTGACGATTGGTGCCGTTTTTGGGGTGGGATTTCTGCGTGAGCTGCTGAAGGTGAACTTCTCGAAGATGGAAGCCGTGATTCGTGCGGGGCACCAGGGCGAAGACCGAGAGGCCGTTGAGGCCTATCTGGTCCGGTTCGAGGCAGCGCCGGTGGATGAGAAAAAGCGCATGCTGGCCGACATGAAGAAAAAGGCCGATGAGCGGAAGTACCAGGTGGCTCAGCCAGACACCTCGGGCGCCATGGGTGCTTTTGACAAGAAGGAGCGCAAAGCCTTCAAGAAAGCCTACAAGAAGGAACTGGTGAAGCGCTCGGTGGTGATGCGGATCGTGGCGGCCTGGATCGTGACGGTTCCCGCCACGGCCATCCTCGCGGCCCTGCTGTATCACGCGGTTTCAGGGGTGTTGGGGCAATGACTCTGCACGTCTCGATCAGTGTCTCATCTTGAGAAACGCCAGGCAGCTTTTGATCTGGGTCAACATCAGAAATGTCGGCTTGACTAACCTTCTGTTGTCTCATTTCAGAAGGAACCCACATGCATTCGAACTCGATCAAAAAGGTGCTGCTGCTGTCGACCCTGGCAGTGGCGTTGCCCAGTCTCGCCCTGACCACGGAGCAAGCAGTCAAACTCGCCAACAACAGTGGTTGCATGGCATGCCACCACATTGAGCCCGGCGCGAAAGGCCCGAACGGCATGGCGCCAATCGGCCCCGCCTGGAAAGACGTGTCGAGCAAATACCGTGGGCAGGCCAATGCGCAGAAGGAACTCACCGCCATCGTGATGGTGGGCTCCAACCCCTATAACAGCCACTGGAAAGACAAGGTCAGTGGATTCGCGATGCCGCCCAATCAGGTCGCGATCAGCGAAGACAATGCCGGTAAACTGGTGAAATGGATTTTGTCGCTTGATGCCGGCAAATGATCGCTGACGGCTGGGGCTGAAGGAAAGCTTGGGGAAAACCCGAAACTGTGCAATAATATTGAATTGCCTTTGATTGAAGGCAATCTGTTGCATCTGCCTCACGCTTAGCGGGGTGGGCGGCCGGCAAGACCGGCTTCGGCTTCACGGCCGTGTGCCCATGACCCCACGCGGGATCTGCCTGTTACCAGGCACCCTCGCCGATTTGTTTGTGGTCGATGTTTTTTCCACCACGAACCGATCGGGCACACGAGGGCTTCCATGCCAGTGCTCGTCGTGTTCTGTTGTGCTTCTTGCACAAGGACATCTGACATGACTGAAGCCGTTTCTTCTTCTCCCTCCGCCACACCAGCAACCGCTGTGTTGCCTGAAGCCTTTGTGGCACTGGGCCTGGCCGAACCCCTGATCCGTGCCGTGGCCGATCTGGGATTCACGCAACCCACACTGGTTCAGCAAGCCGCCATCCCCAAGGCCATGCAGGTCGGGGTGGCAGGGCATCCGTTCACCGATCTGATGGTGTCCAGCCAGACAGGCAGTGGCAAGACCGCTGCTTTCCTGCTCCCAGTGCTTCACACCCTGATTCAGCAGCAGGAAGCCCGCGAAGCCCAGGAACGGGCCGACTGGGACCGGCAGGTCGCCGAGGCCGAAGCGGCGGGAAAGCCGGCGCCCAAACGTCCCAAGCGCAAGAACCCCTTGCTGGCCCGTCATTTCAAACCGGCCGTGCCGGGCGCTCTGGTGCTTTGCCCCACCCGTGAACTGGCCCAGCAGGTGGCGCATGACGCCATCGATCTGGTCAAGCATTGCCGCGGATTGCGGATTGCCAACGTGGTCGGTGGCATGCCCTATCAGATGCAGATTGCCAAGCTGCAAAATGCCGATCTGGTGGTGGCCACGCCTGGCCGCCTGCTGGATCTGCAACGCAGCAGTCAGATCCAGCTGGACCAGGTGCAGTTCCTGGTGGTGGACGAAGCCGACCGCATGCTGGACCTGGGTTTCTCGGACGATCTGGCCGAAGTCAACCGCCTGACGGCCAGCCGCAGCCAGACCATGATGTTCAGCGCCACGTTTGCACCCCGCATCCAGGCGCTGGCCTCCCGTGTCATGCGTGATCCGCAGAAGGTGCAGATCGACACCCCGCAGGACAAGCACGTGAACATCGAACAGCGTCTGTACTGGTGCGACAGCCCCGAGCACAAGCGCAAGCTGCTCGATCACTGGCTGCGCGATGCCTCGATCGACCAGGCCATCGTGTTTGCCAGCACGCAGATCGAATGCGATGCACTGGCTGCCGATCTCCAGCAGGCCGGTTTCGCTGCCGTGGCATTGCATGGGGCGCTCAGCCAGGGGCTGCGCAACCGCCGTCTGATGGCCCTGCGCAATGGCCAGGTTCAGATTCTGGTGGCCACCGATGTCGCTGCCCGCGGCCTCGATGTGCCCACCATCACCCACGTGTTCAACTTTGGCCTGCCCATGAAGGCCGAGGACTACACACACCGCATTGGCCGCACCGGTCGTGCCGGCCGTCAGGGGCTGGCTGTCACCATGGCCGAGTTCCGCGATCGTCGCAAGATCGGCGAGATCGAGGCTTACAGCCAGCAACGCATCGACACCCAGACCATCCCCGGTCTGGAACCCCGCAAGCCGGTTTATGAATTCAATGACGACCGTCGAGGCGGTCGCGGTGGCCGCACCGGTCGTCATGGCGGTGGCCGCAGCGAGGGTGGATTCCGCAGCGAGGGGGGCTACAGAGGCGCTGCCCATCATGGCCGTGGTGCGGGCGAAGGCGCACGCGTGGGTTTTGCGAAACCCGCCGGCAGCGGCGGGCCTGGCCGTCAGTCTTTTGCAGACAAGCGTCCTCGCCACCAGGATTCGAAGCCGTTCGCATCCAAAGGCCGGGCCAGCAGGTAACCCTGGATCCAACAGCCATCTTCTTCAAGTGGGATGCCCAATTGAGAGCCCCAGCCAGGAGACATGACCATGGCAACCCAGCGAGAGCAAGAACGGGACCGTCTGTACAACAACCGCGCCCTCGTGCCCGAACATGCGGCGCACTTTGCCCGTTGGCAGGCTTGGTCGGCTGAGGGGCGCAAGCAGTCCGGCGTGGTGCTTGATGTGCCGTATGGCATCTCTGCGGCAGAGACCCTGGATGTTTTCCCGGCGGTGGATGCCCATCAGGCGGTGCCCGTGATGGTGTTCATTCACGGCGGTTACTGGCGCTCGCTGGACAAGGCCGACCATTCATTCGTGGCCCCGGCCTTCAACCGGCAAGGCGTGTGTGTGGTGGTGCCCAATTACGCTTTGTGTCCGGCCGTCACCATCCCGCAGATCACCGGGCAGATGGTGCAGACCCTGGCCTGGATACACAGGCACATTGCGGCGTACGGTGGTGACCCGTCACGCATCACGGTGGTGGGGCATTCCGCGGGTGGGCATCTTGCGGCCATGCTGCTGCTTTGCCGCTGGCGCGAAGTGGGCGTGGATTTGCCGAAACACCTCGTGCAGCGGGCGCTTTCGATTTCCGGTCTCTACGATCTGGCGCCCCTGCGAAAGACGCCCTTTCTCCAGCCCGATCTGCGGTTGACGCCCAGGCAGGTGAAGATGGCCAGTCCGGCTGGCTTGCCCCGGCCCGACAAAGGGCGCCTTTACACCGTGGCAGGGGCTGATGAAAGCCCGGCCTTTCTCGAGCAGAACCAGCTGATCCGTGACGCCTGGGGCCGCAAGCGGGTGCCTGTCTGCGAAAGCCTGCCCGGATTGAACCACTTCAGTGTGCTGGAAGCGCTGGTGCAGCCCGATCACCGGCTGCACCAACTGGCCATGGAACTGCTGGCCAGCTAGGCCGCAGGTCACATGAACAGGTGTTCGCCGGCGTTGTCGCCGCCCAGGATGACGTAATTGACCTTGCGAATGTCCTGCAGGGACAGGCCGCCGGCGTAACTGATCGAGCTCTGCAGGTCTTCCTGCATTTCGCGCAGGGTGTCGGCCAGGTGGCCCTTGATCGGCTCGAGGATGCGCTTGCCCTCGACGTGCTTGTATTCGCCCTTGTTGAAGTCGGACGCCGAGCCGTAGTACTCTTTGTAGCGGCGGCCGTCCACCTCCACCGTCTGCCCGGGCGACTCTTCGTGGCCGGCAAACAGCGAACCCACCATCACCATGGTGGCGCCAAAGCGCACGCTCTTGGCAATGTCGCCATGGTGGCGGATGCCGCCGTCGGCGATGATCGGTTTGGTGGCCACTCGGGCACACCACTTGAGGGCCGACAGTTGCCAGCCGCCGGTGCCAAACCCGGTTTTCAGCTTGGTGATGCAGACCTTGCCTGGCCCGATGCCGACCTTGGTGGCGTCGGCGCCCCAGTTTTCCAGGTCGATCACCGCTTCGGGGGTGCCCACGTTGCCGGCAATGACGAAACTCTGCGGCAACTCGGTCTTGAGGTGCGCCACCATGCGCTGCACGCTGTCGGCATGGCCGTGGGCGATGTCGATGGTGATGTAGTCGGGTACCAGGCCCTCGGCCTTGAGCTGGGCCACCGTCTCGCGGTCGGCCGCTTTCACCCCCAGCGAGATCGAGGCGCACAGGCCCAGCCCCTGCATGCGGCGCACGAAGGCCACGTTGTCAAGGTCGAAGCGGTGCATGACGTAGAAGTAGTCATGGCGGGCCATCCATTCGGCAATCGGCTCGTCGATCACGGTCTTCATGTTCGCCGGCACGACCGGCAGGCGGAAGCGGCGCGGGCCCAAGGTCACCCCAGTGTCGCATTCGGCGCGGCTTTCCACGCGGCATTTGCGCGGCAGCAGCAGGATGTTGTCGTAATCGAAAATTTCCACGAGCCTGGCTCCTTGTCAATGAAGAGAAAGGTGAGCGCTTGGCCTGAGTCCGGCAACAAAAAACCGGACGCAAGAATCTTGGGCCCGGTGATTGATTGTATACAGTTTTCCCCCGGGTTGCACCTGCCGCTGATCGGTTGGGTGGAAATGGGGGCTTGCAGCCCTTTTTTTCGGCTTTAGGATTCAGCGAGCCGGCCGCATGATGCGGCACAATGGCCGTTCAGGTGGCGGAATGCCACCGTGAGGAGTTCCCGGGATGAATCCATCCACCCTGATCGGGATGGTGGCCAGCGTCATGCTGCTGGTTGTCGTCATGATTTTTGCGGCCGAAGACCCGCTGCTGTTCATCGACCTGCCCGGTCTGGGTATCGTTCTGGTGGGGACGATGGCGGCCACTTTCATGAGCTACCCGCTCAAGGAGGTGCTACGGGTGTTCAAGCTGATCCAGACGGTCATCCGCAACGAGCAGCTTTACACCCAGAAGGACATCGAGGAACTGGTCGATGTATCCCGTTTGTGGATACGCGACGACCCCGTGGCGGTGGAAAAGGCCCTGGAGCGAGTCACCAACCCGTTCCTGCGCACCGGTGTGCAACTGGTGATCGAACGCACGCCGGAAGAGGACATTCTCGATCTGTTGCAGTGGCGCATTTCGCGGCTGCGGGCGAAGGAGGCCGCCGAGGCCCAGCTGTTTCGGGTGATGGCCAGCTATGCCCCGGCTTTCGGCATGATCGGGACCCTGGTGGGGCTGGTCAACATGATGGATATCCTGGGTACGGGCGACATGGTCGTGATCGGTGGCCACCTGGCGGTGGCCCTGATGACCACCTTCTACGGCATCCTGCTGGCGAATCTGGTCTTCAAACCCGTGGCGGTGAAGCTGGAGCGCCGCACCGAGCAACGGGTGGTGCTCATGAACATGGTGATGCAGGGGATTGCCATGATGACCGCCAAGCGCAGCCCCTCCCTGATGCGCGAAACCCTGAAGTCGTTTGTGGCGCATCACGAGGACGAGATCTTTGATGGACCCGAGGAAAGCGGGCGGGGTGCTGGCTTGTTGCGCCGCGTCGCGGCCGCGCGCAAGGCTGCTCCCGGAGCCGCCAGACGGCCATGAGCAATGGCACCCTTCTGGAGAAAATGCTGGAGGAGATGCAGGCCTCGGTTCAGGCCCCTGCGCCCCCACCCGTTTCCCGGCCACCGGCCGATTCCGGTCCGAATCGTGGGATCAACGCGCTGGGTTCTGGCCGTTTCGAGCGCTGGCACACCGAGCCCGTGCCTCCGCAGGAGGACGAAGCCTGGCTGATTGCTTATCTCGACGTTGTCACGCTGCTGCTGGCGATGGTGGTGGTCATGCTGGCTTTCTCGGAGCCGGTCAGCGAGTCGTTTCGTGGAGAAAAGCGCGAAATTGCCCTGGACAGTCAGTCGCCGGTCACCCAGAAGGCTTCGGATGCCGGTGCCACCATCGTACCGCCCATCGCCCTGCCCAACCCGGCCACGGCCCCCCAGCGGGTGGAAGGCGATCCGGCGGATGTGCGCGAGGCGTCGGTCAAGCCTGCGGTGGAACTGGGTGATTTCGGTCAGGGGATCGAAGTGTCCACGGGTCAGGGAATGGTGCGCTTCCGGATCAGCAGCGAGGTGTTGTTTGCTTCTGGTGATTCCTCGCTCACCCCCGCAGGGCGCGAGGTGATCGATCGGCTGTTGCCCGCTTTCAATCAGGCACCCGACCACACGATCGTCGTGGAAGGTCATTCCGACAATGTGCCCATCAACACCCCCCGCTTCCCCTCCAACTGGGAACTGTCGGCCTCACGCGCAGGGGCGGTGGTGCGCCATCTGGAAACACGAGGCCTGAATCCGACCCGGTTGCGTGCCGCTGGTCTGGCCGAGACACGACCCATGACCTCGAATGCCACGCCTGAGGGACGCAGTCAGAACCGGCGGGTCGAAATTGTGATGGAAGCGCCCCCTTCCCAGCGCTAACCCAGCAGTGCCCAGAGAGCCTGCTGGCCTTCCTACAATCGGGTCATGCCCGATCTCGCATCCCACGTGGCTTCAGCGCCACTGCTTCATGCCCTCAACAACGAGCAACTCGCTGCGGTCACGCTGCCGCCTGAGCACGCCCTCATCCTGGCCGGCGCCGGTTCCGGCAAAACCCGGGTGCTCACCACCCGCATCGCCTGGCTGCTGAGCACCGGCCAAGTGACGCCTGGCGGCATTCTGGCCGTGACCTTCACCAACAAGGCGGCCAGGGAAATGCTGACCCGGCTGTCGGCCCTGCTGCCCATCAACGTGCGCGGCATGTGGATCGGCACCTTCCATGGCCTGTGCAACCGCATGTTGCGCGCTCACTGGAAGCTGGCCAACCTGCCGCAGACGTTTCAGATTCTGGACACGCAGGACCAGCTCAGCGCCATCAAGCGGCTGGTCAAACAGTATGGGATGGACGAAGAACGTTTCAAGCCCAAGGAACTGCAGTGGTTCATCGCCGGTTGCAAGGAAGACGGCCTGCGCCCTTTCCAGGTGGTGGCCCGCGACGAGGACACCCGCAAGAAGGTCGAGATTTACCAGCTCTATGAAGAGCAGTGCCAGCGCGAGGGTGTGGTGGACTTTGGTGAACTGATGCTGCGCAGCTTCGAGCTGCTGCGCGACAACGACCCGCTGCGCGAGCACTACCACCGGCGCTTTCGGCACATCCTGGTGGACGAATTCCAGGACACCAACCGACTGCAGTACGCCTGGCTCAAACAGCTGGCCGGGCATGAAGTGGACGGCCGTTTCGTGCCGGGTGGCAACGCCGTGCTGGCGGTGGGCGACGACGATCAGAGCATCTACGCGTTTCGCGGCGCACGCGTGGGCAACATGGCCGACTTCGTGCGTGAATTCGACGTGCAGCACCAGATCAAGCTGGAGCAGAACTACCGCAGCCACGCCCACATTCTGGACGCGGCCAACCAGTTGATCGAGCACAACCGGGGCCGCCTGGGCAAGAACCTGCGCACCGACCAGGGGGCGGGCGAGCCGGTCCGCGTGTACGAGGCGCCCAGCGATTTCGCCGAAGCCCAGTGGATCGTGGACGAGATGAAGCAGTTGATCCGCAACGACGGCTACCCGCGCCACGAGGTGGCGGTGCTCTACCGCAGCAACGCCCAGAGCCGTGTGATGGAAAGTGCGTTGTTCAATGCAGGCATGCCGTACCGGGTGTATGGCGGGCTGCGCTTTTTCGAGCGCGCCGAAATCAAGCACGCCCTGGCCTATCTGCGCCTGCTCGACAACCCCCACGACGACACCAGCTTCCTGCGCGTGGTCAACTTCCCGCCACGGGGCATTGGTGCCCGCTCGATCGAAGCTTTGCAGGACGCTGCGAAAGCCGCGGGCTGCTCGCTACACGATGCGGTCAGTACCCTCAGCGGCAAGGCGGGTGCCAACCTGTCGGCCTTCGTGGCCAGGGTAGACGTGATGCGCGAGCAGACCGAAGGCGCCACCCTTCGCGCGATCATTGAGCTGGTGTTGCAGCACAGTGGGCTGCTGGATCACTACCGTGCCGACCGTGATGGCGCCGACCGGGTGGAGAACCTGGAAGAACTGGTGAACGCAGCCGAAAGCTTCGTGATGCAGGAGGGTTTTGGCCGCGATGCGGTGGCCTTGCCGCTGGACGAAACGGGTGCCGCTGCCGGGCTGAGCCAGTCGCCCGCCAGCCAGGGGCTGGACGCGTCTTTGCCCCTGCTGGACCAGCCGTTGCCCGAAGGACTGGCCTCTGAAACCGGCGAAACACTGAGTCCGCTGGTGGCCTTTCTCACGCACGCCGCCCTGGAGTCCGGTGACAACCAGGCCCAGGCCGGTGAAGATGCGGTGCAGTTGATGACCGTGCACGCCGCCAAGGGGCTGGAGTTCGATGCCGTCTTCATCACCGGCTTGGAAGAGGGGCTGTTCCCGCACGAAAACAGCCTGAGCAGCATGGACGGTCTGGAGGAAGAGCGTCGCCTCATGTATGTGGCCATCACCCGCGCGCGCAAGCGCCTGTACCTCACCCATGCCCAGACGCGCATGCTGCACGGTCAGACCCGATACAACCTGCGCAGCCGTTTCTTTGACGAATTGCCCGAAACCAGCCTCAAGTGGCTCACCCCTCAGCAGGGCCAGTGGGGTGGAGCACCGGCTGGGCATGTCGCCAGTCAGCCCGCGTGGGGCCGCAGTGGACTCGGGGCCTCGGCTTATGGGGCCCGTCCGTCACCCCAGGCCCCAGTGGCCCGCAAGACCGAGGCTGCTCACGGCATTCGTTCGGGCATGCAGGTGTTTCACAACAAGTTCGGCGAAGGGCGGGTGCTGACGGTCGAAGGGCAGGGTGACGATGCTCGGGCTCAGGTCAGTTTCAGCCGTCACGGCACCAAGTGGCTGGCCTTGAGCGTGGCCAAACTCACACCGGTATAGGCTTCGCCGGTTTGAAGACCACCTGATTCCAACCACCCTCTATGGCGCGGTACATGACCGCATCGCTCTGTTGCCGAATGGCATCGGGTTCAGCCAAATCGTCGACGATTCAGCGAAAACACGCTGCTTTGTCAGTGGCGAGCGGGTTCAGGCGGCCGCGTCGCCATCGTCGGTGGTGAAGCTGTCGCGGAAGGTGAAGTACAGCGAGGAAAAAAACATCGCACTCATCAGCATGGCAACGGGGAACACCAGGATGCTCAGCAATTGTGGACCTCCCAGCGCGGTGCCCAGCAGCACCATGACCAGTGACACGCCAAAAAACACGCCGGTCCAGCCCAGGAAGTAAAAGAGCAGGGCCGATTTGTTGGTCCAGCAGGCCAGGGCACTGAAGAACAGGCTCTTGACGGGCGACACCCCATGCCAGTGAACGAGGGCCGGCGCGTGCCAGAACAGCAAACCAAGGGGGATGTACAGGACCAGGCTGATCAAGATGCCCTGCATCACCCCGGGCTGAAGCAACATCTCGGCGGCGTTTTCCACGCCTTCAGGCGGTGCCACCGGTGTCTGGCCTCCGGTCAGCAGGGCGGTCAGGCCCATGATCACCAGAGATCCGGCCGCGTAGATGCCACCGAGCACCAGCATGGCGCGCATGCGTTCCCTTCCGGCCTGGAACGCGCTGGCCAGGACGGTCGGCATCGGGAACTGGCCAGCCGCTGCCTGGCGGGTGGCGGCCATCAGGCCCAGCGTGGCGGCGGGCAAGAGGGCGAGGGCCATCAACTGGCCCAGCACCGGAATGATCGACAGCACCGACACCAGCAGCATGAACATGAAGAACAGGCCGGCCAGCGACAGAGGTTGTTTGAAAAACGTGCGGATGCCGAGTCGGACCCACTGAATGCCGGTACTGGCAGGAACTTGGTGCAGCTTCATAGGGCTTGGATGCGCTGGCGCAGCACGCGTTCAAAATGGGTCGGATCGTGCGGCTTGAGCATGGAGGCTTCGCGTGGAAGGTACCAGTCCCAGAGCCGGGAAATCCAGAATCGCAGCGCGCCGGCCCGTTTCATGGCCGGGAGCAGCTGGCGTTCGGCGGCGGTGAGGGGGCGCACGGTTTCGTAGGCCGACACCATGGCCCACTCGCGATCGGCCTGGGGCGCACCGGTGTCGAGTTCGATGCACCAGTCGTTCAGGCAGACCGCCAGATCGAACAGCCAGGTGTCGCAGCCGGCAAAGTAGAAATCGAAAAACCCGCTCAGCCGGCCCTGGTCGAACATCACGTTGTCGCGGAACAGGTCGGCATGCACGGGGCCACGGGGCAGTCCTTCATGCGAGGGTGTCTGCGCCACGTGGTTCTGATAGGCCAGTTCGCTGCGCAGCAGGTCGGCCTGCGATGGGGTGACGTGCGGAAGCACCACGGGAACGGTCTCGTTCCACCAGGCCAGGCCTCGCAGATTGGGCTGCTGACGATCGTAATCCCGACCGGCCAGGTGCATCCGAGCCAGCATGGCGCCGACCTGTGCGCAATGGTCAGGGGAGGGCGAGAGTTCACTGCGTCCATTCAACTTGTTCACCACCGCAGCCGGTTTGCCATGCACCCGGTGCAGGATCTGTCCCTGGACATCGGCAGCTGGGGCAGGAACCGGAATGCCTTTGGACGCCAGGTGCTGCATCAGGTACAGGTAGAAAGGCAGTTGCTCGAAGGTCAGACGCTCGAACAGGGTCAGCACGTAATGATGCACCTCGCCATCGCGTTCGGCATCGACGAAATAGTTGGTGTTCTCGATGCCGCCGGTGATGCCCTTGAGTTCGGTGAGCTGGCCAAGATTCAGGCGGTGCAGCAGCGCAACGGCCTCATCGCGTGAGACTTCAGTGAATACCGCCATGATCAGAAATTCAGGACCCGCCAGCTGCTTTTGCCTGTGGAGCCTCGTCCATCGGACGCTTGGGCCGGGTCCAGCGGCTGGACCTGGTAACCGGGGACCCGAGAGTTGGTCTGAACCTCGATGGACCGTGTCTGGCCACCCACGCGAAGCTCCTCGATGCGGCTGCCGGCATCCTGGTGAACCAGGCGCTCGGTTTTCTGTTCAAGGGTGCGAACCGGGTCGCGTTCGGGCTGGACGGTTGACGCCGACTGGGCCAGGGCCGGCCTGCCCAGCAGGGCGATCAGCACGACGCCGATTCCCAGCGCCAGGCGGTGGAGACGCATGAAGTCACCGGATGAGGTCTTGTTCATCCCCCGATTGTAGGCAATCGCCTGTGCCGGCTGCGTACAGGCCGCGCGGAACCGACCATCGGTTGCCGGTTTGCCGGCACAATGCCGGGCATGAGCGAATCCCGCAAAACCCTGGTGCTGGTGGACGGTTCCAGCTACCTCTACCGAGCCTTCCATGCCATGCCGGACCTGCGCGCCGTGCCAGGCGACCCGGCCAGCCCCGCCACCGGGGCGATTCGCGGCATGATCAACATGATGCAGTCGCTGCAGAAGGAGCACCCCGCCGATTACGTGGCCTGTGTGTTCGACGCCTCGGGCCCCACGTTCCGCGATGCGCTGTACCCCGATTACAAGGCCCACCGCAGCCCGATGCCGGACGACCTTCGGGCACAGATCGCCCCCATCCATGAGGTGGTGCGGCTGATGGGCTGGACGGTGCTGGATGTGCCCGGTGTGGAGGCCGACGACGTCATCGGCACGCTGGCAGCCACGGCGGCGGCCCAGGGCGTTCGGGTGATCGTCTCGAGCGGCGACAAGGACCTCAGCCAGTTGGTGAACGAGCACATCACCATCATCGACACCATGAACGGCAAGGTGCGCGATGTGGCCGGTGTGACGGCCGAATTCGGCGTCCCCCCTCACCTGATGGTGGATTTTCAGGCGCTGGTGGGCGATACGGTGGACAACGTGCCCGGTGTCGAGAAAGTGGGGCCCAAGACGGCAGCGAGGTGGTTGCTGGAACACGGCTCGCTGGACGGGGTGCTGGCTCACGCCGACCAGATCAAAGGCGTGGCGGGGGAAAACCTCCGCAAGGCCCTGGACTGGTTGCCGACCGGGCGGCAACTCGTGACCATCAAGACCGACTGTGACCTGAACGGATGGGTGCCTGGGCTGCCCGCCCTGGAGGCGCTGGCCTTGCGCGATCGAGAGGTTTCATCCCTGCGGGCCTTTTACGAGCGATTTGGCTTCAAGGGATTGGCCCGCGCGCTGCAGGCGGACGAGGTGGCAGCTGCTGAGCCCGACCGGAATGCCCCGCCGCCCAGCGGCCAGACAGCCGATCTGTTTGCCGAACCAGAACCCTTGGTGTCGGTCGTCAGCCACAAACGGTACGAAACGCTGCTCACCTGGGATGCCTTGGATCGCTGGCTGGCCCGCCTGGAAGCCGCCGGGCTGGTGGCGCTGGACACCGAAACCACGTCGCTGGACGACATGCGGGCAGAGATCGTCGGCCTGTCCTTCAGCGTGGAGCCCGGGGAAGCCGCCTACATCCCCCTGGCACACAGCGGGCCGGATGCGCCCGTGCAGTTGCCGCGTGACGAGGTGCTGGCGCGCCTGAAACCCTGGCTGGAAAACCCCACTTGCTTCAAACTGGGGCAGCACATCAAGTACGACCGGCACGTGTTTGCCAACCACGGCATCGAGGTGCAGGGTTACGCCCACGACACCATGCTGCAGAGCTACGTGCTGGAAGTGCACAAGCCGCACAACCTGGGCAGTCTGGCCGAGCGGCACTTGGGGCGCACCGGCATCAGCTATGAAAGCCTGTGCGGCAAAGGCGCCCACCAGATCCCGTTCGCCCAGGTGGCCATCGACAAGGCCGCCGAGTATTCGTGTGAAGACAGCGACCAGACGCTGGACGTGCACCGCGTGCTGTGGCCACGCCTGCAGGCCGACGACCGGCTCCGCGCCATCTACGAGCTGGAAATCGCCAGCAGCGAGGTGCTGTACCGCATCGAGCGCAATGGGGTGTTGATCAGCGGCGACACGCTCGCACGCCAGAGTCATGAACTGGGCCAGCGCATCCTGCAACTGGAACAGGAGGCCTATGCCATGGCGGGCCAGCCCTTCAACCTGAGCAGCCCCAAGCAGTTGGGCGAGATCTTCTTTGACAAGCTGGGCCTGCCGGTGGTGAAAAAAACCGCGACCGGCGCTCGCAGCACCGACGAAGAAGTGCTGGAAAAGCTCGCTGAAGACTACCCGCTGCCCGCCAAAATCCTGGAGCACCGTTCGCTGTCCAAGCTCAAGGGCACCTACACCGACAAGCTGGCCGCGCTGGCCCACCCGCGGACGGGCCGCGTCCACACCCACTACGCGCAGGCCGTGGCTGTCACCGGGCGGCTGTCCAGCAACGAGCCCAACCTGCAGAACATTCCCATCCGCACGGCCGAAGGCCGGCGCGTTCGCGAGGCCTTTGTGGCGCCGCCAGGGAGCCTGATTGCCAGCGCCGACTATTCGCAGATCGAGTTGCGCATCATGGCGCACATCAGTGGCGACAGTGCGCTCCTCAAGGCCTTTGCCGAAGGGATGGACGTGCACCGCGCGACCGCAGCCGAAGTGTTTGGCTTATCGCCCGACCAGGTGAGCAGCGAGCAGCGCCGTTATGCCAAGGTCATCAATTTCGGGCTCATCTATGGCATGAGCAGCTATGGCCTGGCCAAGGCGTTGGGCATCGACAATACCGCCGCCAAGAACTACATCGATCGCTACTTCCAGCGTTTTGCCGGCGTGCGCCACTACATGGACGAAACCAAGGCCCAGGCCAAGGCGCGAGGCTATGTGGAAACGGTGTTCGGCCGCCGCCTGTACCTGCCCGAAATCAACAGCCCGAACGGCCCGCGCCGAGCCGGGGCCGAGCGTGCCGCCATCAACGCGCCCATGCAGGGCACGGCGGCCGACCTCATCAAGATGAGCATGGTCGCGGTGCAGCAGGCGCTCGACGCCCAGGGCAGGGCCACCCGAATGATCATGCAGGTGCACGACGAACTGGTGTTCGAGGTGCCTGAGGCTGAAGTCGGCTGGCTCAAGACCGAAGTGCCGCGCCTGATGGCCGGGGTGGCGCAGCTCAAGGTGCCGTTGCAGGCCGAGGTGGGCGTGGGCGCGAACTGGGAGCAGGCCCACTGATACCGAGCCGAGCGTCACGGGTCAGCGCAGGCCAGTGGCGAGACCCATGGCCATGGCTTCGGCGGCGCCGTAGCGGTCGGGTGTCTGGCAGTTGGCCGATTCCAGCTTCAGGTACACCGCGCGCGCTGTTGGGGGTGGCAGCATCGCCGCGCCGGTCCGCCAGCCCCGGCATAGGGGATGGCGATTGACATGATCGAACATTTTCATCTTTTCACTTGTGTCGTCTTCAAGCAAAGCGTCATGCCGAGCATGGCGCAGAGAGTCCGTATTGTTCGACGATGCGCCGTTCATGGCCCATGACCAGATCATCTACTGGTTGGCCACATGGTTTTTCCCACGTGTTTCCGGCTGGGCTTGTCGATCCGAAAAGCGCTGGATCAACCCGATGTCCAGGTGTCCGAGATCGTGAATCGGATGCAGTCCGGGCCGTCAGTCGCCTGAACGGGGCGTTGCGGCAGGCGTTGCAGCAGAAGCGTCATGTCCATGCGCTATCATCCGGTATGACATTGCCAACCCTCTGGCGATGGGTTGTTTCAAGGACGTTTAAGCCAATGGCCAAGGGCATGATACTGGCGGCGGGACAGGGAACCCGTGTGCGCCCCCTCACCAAAGACCTGCCCAAACCGATGGTGCCCATCCTGGGCAAACCGGTCATGGAATACCTGATCGAGCACCTGGCTCGGCATGGCATCACGCAGATCATGGTGAATGTGGCCTACAACCACCGCAAGATCGAAGAGTACTTTCGTGACGGGCACCGCTGGGGCGTGGAGATCGGCTACTCCTACGAGGGGGTGTACGACCACGGTGACATCATTCCCCGTCCGCTGGGTTCGGCCGGTGGCATGCGACGCATCCAGGACAACAGCGGCTTTTTCGACGAAACCACGATCGTGATGTGTGGCGATGCCCTGGTGGATCTGGATATCGGGGCAGCGGTGTTCGAGCACAAGAGCAAGGGAGCACTGGCCAGCGTGGTGACGCTGGATGTTCCCCGTGACCAGGTGAGCAATTACGGCATCGTGGTGGCCGATCCGGAGGGGCGGGTGAAGTCCTTCCAGGAAAAACCTCGCCCCCAGGACGCCAAATCCACCCTGGCCAGCACCGGTATCTACCTGTTCGAGCCCCAGGCGCTGGACCTGATCCCACCAGACAAGGTGTTCGACATCGGTTCCGAGCTGTTTCCGATGCTGGTGGAGCAAGGTCTGCCTTTCTACGCACAGGACCGTTTCTTCAACTGGATCGACATCGGTCGGGTGTCCGACTACTGGTCGGTGCTGCAGCGGGTGCTGCGCGGTGAGATTGCCGAGATGAAGATGCCCGGCACCGAAGTGAAGCCGGGTGTGTGGGTGGGGCTGAACACCCGTGTGGACTGGAACACTGTCCACATCCAGGGGCCGGTGTACCTGGGTTCCAGCGTCAAGCTGGAGCCGGGTTGCAGCATCATCGGGCCCGTCTGGGTCGGTCATGGCAGCCATGTGCGTGCCGGTTCCCGGGTGGAGCGCAGCGTGTTGTTTGAATACACGCGCATCGGTGCCGGCATGCTGTTTCAGGACATGATCGTCTCGCCCAGCTACTGCGTGGACCGATTGGGTAATGCCACTTATGTGGGAGACGACCGTTTCCCGCTCCGCTGGGGCGATGCGCGCGCCTGACATGACGTTCGCCGCCCCACCCCTTACGGTCCTGAGCGGCCTGGCTGCCCATTACCTCAGCGATTTCGACCTCCGGGCGGCATTTGCCGACCAACCCGATCGCTTCGATCGCCTGAGTCTGGCGGCGCCACACATCCTGGCCGATCTGTCCAAACTCCACTGGGGGCCTGAAGTCCTTCAGGCGCTTCTGGTGCAGGCGCGTGGGTGCAACCTGGAAGGCCGGCGAGACGAATTGCTGAGGGGGGAGCTCGTCAATGCCACCGAAGGTCGACCGGTTCTGCATCCTGCTTTGCGATGCCAGGCCGTGGGCCAGGCATTGCCCGTTGCTTCCGACCGATGGCCCTCGGACCTGACGGAGGGCCTCGAGGCCATGCTGGCCTTGGCCGAAACCCTGCGCCAGCAGCCGGATATCGACGATGTGGTGCACATCGGGATCGGGGGATCCGGCCTGGGACCCGAAACCGTGTTGCAGGCCCTGCATGGCTACCGCAATTGCCGTCAGCGTCTCCATGTGGTCACCAATCTGGATGGCCATGACCTCAGCGAGGCGCTGGAAGGGCTGGACCCCGCACGGACGGTGTTTGTCGTGGTGTCCAAGTCATGGAGCACCGCCGACACGTTGCGCAACGCCACCTCTGCCATGGCCTGGAGCCGAGGGCAACTGGGTGAGGCAGCGTCGAGCCGATTCATAGCGGTCTCGGCCCGCCCCGACCTGGCTCGCGCCGATGGCATGGGCACCGTGCTGGCCATGCCCGAGGGGATCGGCGGTCGGTTTTCGGTGTGGTCGGCGGTCGGACTGGTGCTGGCGGTGGCGCTGGGAGCCGGAGGTTTCCAGGCGATGCTGCGCGGCGCTGCCGACATGGACCACCATTTCGCCACCCAGCCACTGGAAAGCAACCTCCCGGTCTGGCTGGGTGCACTGGACGTCTGGCATTGCAGCCATCTTCAAGTGCCCAGCCGGGCGGTGGTGCCCTACCACCATGGCTTGCGTCGCCTGCCAGCCTACCTCCAGCAACTCGAGATGGAAAGCAACGGCAAGCGGGTGGGGCTGGATGGCCAGCTGCTGGCCCTTCCCACCGTGAACTGCGTGTGGGGCCAGCCAGGCAGCGATGGCCAGCATGCCTTTTTCCAGTGGCTGCACCAGGGCATGCACCGGGCGGTGCTGGAGATGATCGTGGTGGCACGTGCCACCCATGACATGCCGGGTCATCAGAGCACGCTGGTGGCCAACGCGCTGGCGCAGGCACAGGCCTTGATGGACGGCGCGGTGGCAGGCCCTGGCGAGCGGCCCGGGCATCAGGATTTTCCGGGCAACCGACCCAGCCTGATGCTGCTGCTCGACACACTGTCGCCGAAATCGCTCGGGGCCTTGTTGGCGCTTTACGAGCACCGGACCTTTGTGAGCGGGGTCATGTGGGGCGTGAACCCGTTCGACCAGTGGGGGGTCGAGATCGGCAAGCGACTGGCCCGGCGGCTCGAGCCTCTCCTGACCGCTGAGGAGCCAGACCCTTCAGCCTTGAAGGCGCTCGACCCGTCGACGGCCGGGCTGATTGCCTGGCTTCGGGCCAGACCCGCCTCTGCAGGAGGCTGATGGCTCCCAGTCGGGAGTCTTTGGGCTGGGAACCTAAGGCGCCTGACCCGGGTCAGCGTTTTGTCATTCACTTTTCAGGAGACCAAAACATGCGCCAACTGCCTTTTGAACCGGACATCCTGTCCCTTGCCCCTGGCCAGTCCACGTCATCGGGCGCGACCCGCCGGACTGCGCTCAAGGCGGCCCTCGGAATCGGTTATGCCGCTGCCACGCTCCCGGTGATGGCGCAGACGGCGATCAACACCCCTGCGGATGGGCTGACGGTGGGTGAAGTCATGATCGAAGTCGCCGGACACAGCGTGCCCGTCTACCGGGCGGCGCCAGCTGGCAAGACAGGCCTGCCGGTCGTGCTGGTTCTGTCAGAGATTTTCGGGGTGCACGAGTACATTGCCGATACGGCTCGCCGCTTTGCCCGTGCCGGCTATCTGGCCCTGGCCCCGGAACTCTTTGATCGGCAGGGCGATGCACAAAGTTACGGGGAGATGGCGAAACTGATTGCCGAAGTGATTTCCAAAGTCCCCGATGCCCAGGTGGCTGGCGATCTGGATGCCTGCATCAACTGGGCCGGCGCCCATGGCGGCGATGTGAACAAGGTGGGCGTGACCGGGTTCTGCTGGGGCGGACGCCAGACCTGGCTGTATGCGGCGCATCAGCCCCGCATCAAGGCCGGTGTGGCTTGGTATGGCCGTCTGGTGGGCCAGACGAGCGAGCTTCAGCCGAAACACCCGGTCGATGTGGCCAAGGCACTCAACGGCCCGGTGCTTGGTCTGTACGGCGGGGCCGACGAAGGCATTCCACTGAGCACCGTCGAGCAGATGAAGGGCTTGCTGGCACAGGGCAATGCGGCGTCAAAAGCCTCTCAGTTCGTGGTGTATCCGGATGCACCCCACGCCTTCCATGCCGATTACCGCTCCAGCTTCCGGCAGGCGGCGGCTGAAGACGGCTGGAAACGCTGCCTGGCCTGGTTCAAGCAGCACGGCGTGGCCTAAGTCGCCTGGCTGCGCGCGCAGGGCAGGCCGGGCGTGTTGCACCACTCGCTCCAGCTGCCCGGGAACAGGGTGCTACGGCCCAGACCGGCGATTTCCATGGCCATCAGGTTGGGCACGGCCGTCACGCCACTGCCACAGTGATGCACGACCGTTTCAGGCGCCTGGCCTGACAAAAGGGCATCGAATTCGGCGCGCAGTTGATCGGCGGGTTTGAATCGGCCGTCGGGCAGGAAGTTGTCCGTGAAGGGGCGGTTCCGTGCACCGGGAATGTGACCTGCCACCGGGTCCAGGGGCTCGACTTCACCACGGTAGCGGGCGGCGGCCCGGGCGTCAATGAGGGTCTGACCCGGTGAGCCCAATTGCCTGGCCAGTGCCTGCGCGCCGATGGCTCGGGCACGTGGTGCCTGCAGGACGAAGTTGCCCGGTGCGGCGGCGGCCCGCGGTGGGCCGCTTTCCAGGGCTCCCCCTGCCGCTGGCCAGGCGGGCAGGCCGCCGTCCAGGACGGCCACCGCTTCGTGACCGCACCATTTCAACATCCACCACAGGCGGCCACCATATTGAGCGCCTTGCCGGTCGTAAACCACCACCTGCATGCCGGCATCCATGCCCTTGTCGCGCAACCGTTGAGCGAAGGTGTCCCGAGAGGGCAGGGGGTGCCGACCGCCAGACGCGGCATCCATGCCGCCCGAGTGGTCGCTGAGATCGCGGTCAAGGTGCATGTAAACGGCACCTGGTAGGTGCGCCTCGGCGTACAGGCGATCGCCTGCGGCAGGATTCATGAGCTCGAAGCTGCAGTCAAACACCATCAATGGCTGGCCACTGGTCTGCAGCTGGACGAGTTGCTGGGCGGTGATCAGGGTGGTGAAGGGCGTGGTCATGCGTGTTCCTCGGCGGGCAGTTTGGGGACGGCGCGTTCGCGCAAGAAGGTGGCGGCCACACCGCTGGCCACGATGAGTGCCATGCCGGCCCAACCCATCAGAGGCAACTGGTCGCCAAACACGACGATGCTGTACACCCCGGCGAACGCAATGCCGAAGTATTGCAGGTTGGCCACCACCAGGGTGGCACCGCTGGCGTAGGCACGAGTCATGCACAGCTGGCCCAGCACGGCCAGCAGACCGATGGGCAGCAGCCACAGGGCGCTGGGCCAGCTCCAGGCATTGATGCCGACCATCGCCATGCCCACCAGCCCGACCAGCGTGGCGCCGATGGAGAAGTAAAACACGGTGCGGCTTTCGGGTTCGCCCGCGCGGGCCAGCGCCGCCACCTGCAGATAGGCCAGCGCCGACACCAGGCCCGACATCAACCCCGAAAGGCCGCCCAGCACCTGCTGTTCGTCAAAAGTGGGGCGCAGCACCATGGCCACACCGGCAAAGCCGGCCAGCACGGTGATGAACAGCGGTCCCTGCTGCCTGATGGGCCCCGTGGTTTTTTGCAGCAGCAGTGTGCCGCCCAGTAAAAAGGCGGCCACCCAGATGCTGCTCATGTAGTTCAGCGTCATGGAGGTGGCCAGTGGCAGCTGAGAAATGGAATAGAACCATGTGACCAGCGCCGTGACGCCCACCACGCTGCGCCAGAAGTGCATCATGGGCACATGGGTACGCAGTGACACCCCGCGTGACCGAGTGAGGAACACCAGAAACACCACCCCGATCAGGCCACGGTAGAAAACGATCTCGAAGCTGTTGAAATGGTCGGATGCAAACTTGATGCACACCCCCATGGTGGCAAACAGGAAGGCGCCCACCACCATCCAGAGGGCCTGTATGGTGGGGGCGCCGTGGGGGCGATGCGCGCCAGGGCCGATGATTTACCCCGTCAGGTGCTCACCCAGCTTGGCACGGTACCACTCGTGGAAGTGCTGCATACCGTCTTCCATCGGGCTCTGGTAGGGGCCGACCTCGCTGGTGCCCCGATCGAACAGGGCTTTGCGGCCGGCGTCCATGCGCTCGGCGATCTCGTCGTCCTCGATGCAGGTTTCCATGTACGCGGCGCGTTGCGCTTCCATGAATTCGGGTTCGAAGGCGGCGATCTCTTCCGGGTAGTAGAACTCCACCATGTTCAGTGTCTTGTCGACGCTGAGGGGGTATAGGGTGGATACGGTCAGGACGTGCGGGTACCACTCCACCATGATGTGGGGGTAGTAAGTGAGCCACACGGCGCCTTGTTCGGGCAGTTCACCATGGCGGTATTGCATGAGCACATCGTGCCACTTCTGGTAAGTGGGGCTGCCGCTCTTGCTCAGCAGGTTCTGGACGCCCACGGTCTGCACCGAGTAATCGGAATTGAATTCCCACTTCAGGTCGTCGCAGGTGACGAAATTGCCCAAGCCGGGGTGGAAGGGCACCACATGGTAGTCCTCCAGATAGACCTCGATGAAGGTCTTCCAGTTGTAATGGCAGGTGTGCAACTCCACATGACCCAGCACCATGCCGTCGAAGTTGAGGGTCGATGCCGGGCCCATGTTCGCCAGGTCGGTGGCAATGTCGCGGCCATTGTCCTCGAACAGCAGGCCGTTCCATTCGCGCAGCGGGTAGCGTTGCAGGTTCAGGCAGGGGTCTTGAGCAAAGTGCGGAGCGCCAATCAGTTCGCCCAGGTTGCCCGTGGCTGAACCGCCTGAGTAAGTCCAGCGGTGCAGGGGGCAGACGATGTTGCCGGCGGCATGGCCGCTGTTGGCTTCGCCCAGGTTGCCGCGGCCCTTGAGCATCACGGACTGGCGGTGGCGGCAGACGTTGCTGACCAGTTCCACGCCGCTGGCGGTGCGCACCAGAGCTCGGCCTTCGCCCTCCTGGGGCAGGGCGTGGTAGTCGCCCACGTTGGGTACGGAGTTGGCATGCCCCACATAGCGGGGCCCGCGCTGAAAGATGGTCTCCCGTTCGCGCTGGAACAGCGCTTCGTCAAAATAACTGGATACGGGCAATTGGCTTGCGGCCTGCTGCAATTGAAGACTCAAATCAGACATGATCATCCTGACCTAAAGACTCCCCCTATGAAGGGGCAGGGAAGCGCTTTCATGAGACGAGTGAACGAATCAGCGCGGGAAGGGTGGAACAACTCCCATCGAGTTGAAAAGGGACGGCGATTGTACCCCGGGGTTGGAGCGTCCGCTCCAAAGCCAGAGCACCCCCTACCTTAAAATGGCGCATGGTCCCGACTCCTTCATCCATGAAAAAAAATCAAGCGTCTGGCCAGGGGGGCGGCACCCCGGTCAGCTACGAAGCGGCCGTGCAGGAACTCGAATCTCTCGTGGCCCGGCTCGAAGCCGGTCAGTTGCCGCTCGACGATCTGCTGTCTCAGTACCAGCGGGGTGCGGACCTGCTGGCTTTCTGCCGTTCCCGGCTTGATGCCGTCGAGCAGCAGATTCAAGTCATGGAAAATGGCAGCGCCCGGCCCTGGGTGGAGGGCGCATGACCGGTTTGTCAACGGGTACCGAAGGGTTTGCGAAATGGGTGAACCAGACCCTCCACACGGTGGAGGCCTCGCTGGATGCCTGGGTGCCCGATCACGGCCCTGCCGGGCTGGGCGACGCCATGCGCTACGCCGTGCTCGATGGTGGCAAACGTCTGCGGCCGCTGCTGGTCTGTGCCACGGCCGAAGCCGTTGCCGGCAGGGCCGAGATGGCGCAGGCCGACGCCACGCTCAGGGCTGCCTGTGCCGTCGAACTCATCCATGCGTATTCGCTGGTCCATGACGATCTGCCTTGCATGGACAACGATGTCCTGCGTCGCGGCAAACCCACGGTGCACGTCCGCTATGGGGAGGCTCAGGCACTGCTTGCTGGCGACGCCTTGCAGGCCCTTGCTTTCGAACTCCTGTTCCACATCCGGCCGGCCGAGGTGGCCATTGCACTGGGTCGCCAACTGGCGGTCGCGTCCGGGTATGCCGGTATGGCTGGCGGGCAGGCCATCGATCTGGCCGGCGTGGGCAAGGTGTTGTCCCAGGCCGAACTGGAAGACATGCACCGCCGCAAAACCGGTGCACTGCTGCTGGCCAGCGTCACGATGGGGGCTGCCGTTGCGGGGGCCTCGCCGGAATCCATGAGCGCGTTGCGGGATTACGGGCAATCCCTGGGCCTGGCCTTTCAGGTGGTGGACGATGTGCTCGATGTGGTGGCCGATTCGTCCACGCTGGGCAAGACGGCCGGCAAGGATGCCGCTGCCGACAAGCCCACTTTCGTATCGCTGCTGGGTCTCGATGGGGCCCGTGATTACGCGGCCATCCTGTTGCGACAGGCTCACGAGGCCCTGGATCGTGCCCGGTTGCACCGGCCCGACGGCTTGCGCCACCTGGCCGACTGGGTGGTCGGTCGCACCCACTGAACCCGGTGACACGGTCGCCAAAGGAAATGTTCGACATGACAGGTTTGCTCGATACCATCCAGACGCCCGCCGATCTGCGGCGGCTGGGCCGTTCCCAGCTCAAACCGCTGGCCGACGAACTGCGCGAATTCCTGCTGCACAGTGTGGCCCGAACCGGCGGACACCTCAGCTCGAACCTCGGCACGGTAGAGCTCACGGTGGCCCTTCACTATGTATTCAACACCCCGGTCGACCGGATCGTCTGGGATGTCGGGCACCAGACCTACCCCCACAAGATCCTCACGGGTCGCAAGAACCGCATGCACTCCTTGCGTCAGCTGGGTGGCATCAGCGGTTTTCCGGTGCGTACCGAGAGCGAATTCGACACCTTTGGCACGGCCCATTCGTCCACCAGCATTTCGGCGGCATTGGGCATGGCCATGGCGGCCCAGCTGAAGGGCGACAGCCGTCATTCGATTGCCGTGATCGGCGATGGCGCCATGACGGCCGGCATGGCCTTCGAGGCACTCAACAACGCCGGGGTGTCGGATGCCCGTCTGCTGGTGATCCTGAACGACAACGACATGTCCATCAGCCCGCCGGTGGGGGCACTCAACCGCTACCTGGCGCAACTCATGAGCGGGCGCTTCTACGCGGCCGCCAAGCAGATGGGCAAACAGGTGCTGAGCGTGGCGCCACCGCTGTTCGAACTGGCCAAGCGTTTCGAAGAGCATGCCAAAGGCATGGTGGTACCGGCCACCCTGTTTGAAAAGTTCGGCTTCAATTACATCGGTCCCGTTGACGGGCACGATCTCGACTCGCTGATTCCCACGCTGGAAAACATCCGCGATCTCGAGGGGCCTCAGTTCCTGCATGTGGTCACTCGCAAAGGCCAGGGCTACAAGCTGGCCGAGGCGGACCCGATTGCGTACCACGGACCCGGCAAGTTCGACCCCAGCGTCGGTTTGCAGAAACCCGCTCAGCCGCCCCGGTCCACCTTCAGCCAGGTGTTTGGCCAGTGGCTTTGCGACATGGCCGAACACGACCCGAGGCTGGTGGGCATCACCCCGGCCATGCGCGAAGGTTCCGGGATGGTGGAATTCCACCGGCGCTTTCCCACCCGTTACCACGACGTGGGCATCGCCGAGCAGCACGCCGTGACTTTTGCGGCCGGCATGGCCTGTGAAGGCCTCAAACCGGTGGTTGCCATCTATTCCACTTTCCTGCAGCGCGCCTACGATCAACTCGTTCACGACGTGGCCCTGCAGAACCTGCCGGTGGTGTTTGCGCTGGATCGTGCCGGGATAGTGGGGGCCGATGGGCCCACCCACGCAGGTGCCTATGACATCCCGTTCGTTCGCTGCATTCCCAACATGGCCATGGCCTGCCCGGCCGACGAAGCCGAATGCTACCGATTGCTGTCCACCGCTTTCGAGCAAAATCACCCGGTTGCGGTGCGGTACCCCAGGGGGAGCGGGGTGGGGACGCCCTTGCCAGCCGATGTGAAGGGACTGCCGTACGGCCAGGGTGAGGTTCGGCGCCAGGGGCGTGGCGTGGCCATTCTGGCCTTTGGCACGCTGCTGTATCCGGCGCTGGAGGCAGGCGACATGCTCGACGCCACCGTGGCCAACATGCGCTGGGCCAAGCCGCTGGATGAAGCCCTGGTCCTGTCCTTGGCCCGTTCCCACGGCGCGCTCGTCACGCTGGAAGAAGGCGCGGTGGCGGGTGGGGCGGGTACAGCGGTTCTGGAGTGTCTGCAAGCCCAGGGCATCGCCATGCCCGTTCTGACGCTGGGACTGCCTGATCGATTCATCGAGCATGGCGATCCGGGCAAGCTGCTGTCAATGCTGGGGCTTGACACGGCAGGCATCGTCAATGCCATCCGCCGCCGCTTTGCCGACGAAGTGGGGCAGACAGTTCCCCTGAAAGTTGTGAATACCGATCACGGCTGATTGATTTTTTTTCACGCGTTCTGGACCCTTTATCAGGGTTAACACGACCGTTTTTTACCTGACACGAAGCCTACAATGCCGGTGCCCACAGGGTTGGCACGGTTGCTGGCTTTGTGGTCATTCATAACCAATCAAACGGAGTCAAACATGGATCGTCGCTCATTGATGAAAAACGCTGGTCTGGCCGGTGTGCTGGCTGCAGGTGCCGCCCCCGCCATCGTCAGCGCTCAGGCCGCTGTGCGCTGGCGTCTGGCATCCAGCTTTCCCAAAGCTCTGGATACCATTTATGGCGCTGCAGAGGTGTTTGCCAAGACCGTGTCCGACGCCACTGGCGGTCGTTTCCAGATCTCGGTGCACCCGGGTGGTGAACTGATGCCTCCCATCGCCGGTATGGTCGATGGTGTGAAGGCTGGCACGGTCGAGTGCGTGCACACGGCACCCTACTACTTCTTTGGTGTTGACGATACTTTCGCCATGGGCACGGCCATCCCCTTCGGTCTGAACAGCCGCCAGCTCACCGCCTGGTACTATGACGGCAATGGCTTGAAGCTGTTCCGAGAGTTCTATGACGCCTACAACATCGTCAACTTCCCGATGGGCAACACCGGTGCCCAGATGGGTGGCTGGTACCGCAAGGAAATCAAGTCGCCAGCCGACCTGCAGGGTCTGAAATTCCGCGTTGGCGGCTTCGCCGGCAAGGTGATGAGCAAACTGGGTGCGGTTCCCCAGATGATCCCCGGCGGCGAAATCTACCAGGCCCTGGAGCGTGGCACCATCGACGCCGTGGAATGGGTGGGTCCGTACGACGACGAGAAGCTGGGCTTCAATCGTGTGGCGCCCTTCTATTACTACCCCGGCTGGTGGGAAGGTGGCGCCCAGCTCGACCTGTACATCAACAAGACGGCCTACAACGCACTGTCGCCTGAGTACAAGGCCATCGTGACAGCGGCAGCCTCTCATGCCCATACCACGATGCAAGCCATGTACGATGTGCGCAACCCACAGGCTCTCAAACGCCTGGTCGCCAGTGGCACGAAGCTGGAGGCCTTCCCGCGTTCGGTGATGGATGCTGCCTTCCGCGCTTCCAACGAGCTGTACAAGGAACTGAGCGACACCAACCCTCGCTGGAAGAAGATCTACGACGACTACTCTGCTTACCGCCGCGACGCCAACCTGTGGTTCCGCTTCACCGAAGCGCGTTTCGACAGCTACATGCAGGCCGCTCGCCTGTAATCGGCCGTCGACAGGCAATCAACGCCCCGCTTGCCCGCGGGGCGTTTTGTTATCGGTGGAGATCACACGAACCCTTTGCCTTTTCTTGAATCACGGACCTGTCCCGTATGTGCAGGTATGCAGCTATGAAATTCCTCCTGCTTTTTTCGCGCGCAGTGGACGCCATGAATGGCGCCATCGGCAAGCTGGTGATGTGGTTCATCCTGGCCGCGACCCTCATCAGCGCAGGCAACGCCATCAGTCGCTATGCGTTCAGCATAAGTTCGAATGCCTTTCTGGAAATCCAGTGGTATCTGTTTGGGGCCGTCTTTCTGCTGGGCGGGGGGTATGCCTTCCTGCGGAATGCACATGTCCGCATTGACGTGGTCTCGAGCCGACTGTCGGCGCGCACGCGCAACTGGATCGACGTGATCGGTATCGTGGTGTTCCTGTTGCCTCTGTCTTACATGATGGCGAGTATGGGCTGGCCCGTTTTCGAGCGCGCCTGGCAAGGTGGCGAGATGTCGTCCAACGCGGGTGGCCTGATCCGCTGGCCTGCCTACCTGCTGATTCCGGTGGGGTTCATTCTGCTGGGGCTGCAGGGCCTTTCTGAACTGATCAAACGACTGAATTTTCTCTTTGCCGGTGGGCCGGATCCCCTGGATCACACGGGGCCCAGTGAAACCGAAATGCTCGCCAAAGACATAGCTCAATCCGAAAAAGCGGCCAAAGTCGCCTCCACTGGAGGGCAGACATCATGATCGAGTTTCTGACAGGCCAGTTCGTGCCCCTCATGTTCGTGGGGCTGTTTTTCTTCCTGATCATGGGTTTTCCGGTGGCGTTCTCACTGGCCGCCACCGGCCTGTTCTTCGGCCTGATCGGCATGGAACTGGGCCTTTTTCCTCCCGTTCTGTTCAACGCCCTGCCGCTGCGTGTGTTCGGCATCATGCAGAACGACACTTTGCTGGCGATCCCGTTCTTCACGATCATGGGCATCGTGCTGGAACGCAGCCGCATGGCCGAAGACCTGCTGGAAACCATCGGCCAGGTGTTCGGTCCCATCCGGGGCGGTCTGGGCGTGGCCGTGATTCTGGTGGGTGCCCTGCTCGCTGCCACCACGGGGGTGGTGTCGGCCGCCGTGATTTCAATGGGTCTGATTTCGCTGCCCATCATGTTGCGCTATGGCTACAACCGGTCGATTGCCACCGGCACCATCACGGCATCGGGCACGCTGGCGCAGGCGCTTCCCCCGTCGCTGGTGCTGATCGTGCTGGCCGACCAGCTGGGCCGATCGGTGGGTGACATGTATGCCGGTGCCTTGCTGCCCGGTCTGATGCTGGTGGGGTTGTATCTGATCTTCATCGCCAGCGTGGCCCTCTTCAGGCCGCAATGGGTGCCGGCGCTGCCACCCGAGGCGCGCATTTACAACGAGCCCAACGGCTCCAGCGGACACCGGTCACTCGTGGTGCTGATGGGTCTGTCGGGTGTGGTGGGTTATGTGTGGTCACTGTTCCACAACGACCTGATGAAGCAGTGGTTCGGCCGTACCCGTGACGCCGCGGGCGACGAGACCTTCATCCTGTCGATGATGGTGGGTGCCTTGTTTGCCCTGGCGCTGGCCTTGGCCAACAAGTTGTTCCGCCTCAACCTGGTCTCCCGTCTGGCCCAGCAGGTCACCTTCGTGCTGATCCCGCCGCTGCTGCTGATCTTCCTGGTGCTCGGCACCATCTTTCTGGGCATTGCCACCCCGACCGAGGGCGGTGCCATGGGTGCACTGGGTGCCCTGATCATGGCGCTGGTCCGTGGCCGTCTCTCGTTCACCGTGCTCAAGCAGGCCCTGGAGAACAGCACCAAGCTTTCCATTTTCGTGATGTTCATCCTGATCGGCTCCACCGTGTTTGCGTTCACTTTCAACGCGGCCGATGGACACATCTGGGTGGAACACCTGTTTGACAAGCTGCCGGGGGGTCAGATCGGCTTCCTCGTCTTCGTGAACATCCTGGTGTTTGCGCTGGGCTTCTTCATTGACTTCTTCGAGATCGCCTTCATCGTGGTGCCTTTGCTGGCGCCGGTGGCCGAAAAACTCGACATCAACCTGATCTGGTTCGGCATCATCATCGCGATGAACCTGCAGACTTCTTTCCTGACCCCGCCGTTCGGGTTTGCGCTGTTCTATCTGCGCAGCGTGGCCGCCCGCAACGATTACGTGGACGAAGTCACGAAAAAGCCTATCAAGCGCGTGACCACGGAGCAGATCTACAAAGGATCCATTGCTTTCATCATCATCCAGCTCATGATGGTGGCCTTGCTGATCTGGCAGCCGACACTGGTGACTGGTCAGCTGCAAGCGCCTGTCGAGGTGGATGCCGATGCCGTGCGAGAGCAGCTCATGAACATGGGTGGGTCGGGCGATGATGGCTGGGGCAGCGACAACCCCTGGGGCGATGAACCCGCCGCTGAAGGCGATGCTGCCAGCGAAGCTGCACCCGAGCCTGATCCGGCCAAGGCACTCGAAGACGCCTTGCGTCGCGCGGGCGATTGAAGCCTGAAAGGACGCTTCGGATGCACATCGATGTCAAGCTGCTGGATGAGCGGCTGCGCGGGCAATTGCCGGCCTATGCCACGGCCGGCAGTGCCGGCCTGGACCTGCGTGCCTGCCTGAATGAAGCCCTCACGCTGGGGCCCAATGAATGGCAGCTCATTCCCACCGGCATGGCCATGCATCTGGCCGATCCGGGTTTTGCGGCCCTCATCCTGCCCCGTTCCGGGTTGGGTCACAAGCATGGCATCGTGCTGGGCAATCTGGTGGGCCTGATCGACAGCGACTACCAGGGGCAACTGATGGTGAGCGCCTGGAACCGCAGCCCGCAGGCCTACACCATCCAGCCGATGGAGCGCATTGCCCAGCTGGTGGTGGTGCCAGTCGTGCAGGCCCGGTTCAATCTGGTGGACGATTTCGAAGCCAGCACCGAACGCGGAGCCGGCGGTTATGGTTCAACCGGGGTCGCCTGAGCCCCGGCTGGTTCAACTTTCGAGTCGGAAGAAGCCGGTGCCCAGGGTGCCCTGGCCGATTTCGTCTTCCGTGGCCTCACGCACCTGGTGAATCTTCAGGCGCACCCGCAAGGCCATCCCAGCCAGGGGATGGTTGGCGTCCATGACCACGTGTTCCGGATAGATCTCGCTCACGAAAAACAGGCGGTCTTTCGGCGCATCCGGGTTGCAGCCGGGGGGCAGGCCTTCGAAAGCCATGCCATCTTCGAGTTCGGCAGGAAACGCGGTTCGGGGTTCCAGAAACAGCAACTGGTCGTCGTAGTCGCCAAACGCCTGTTCGGGCTCCAGGTGCAATTCCAGGGTGTCGCCAGCCTGATGGTCCTGCAGGGCCTCGTCGATTTTTTCCAGAAGATCGCGGCCGCCGACCAGAAACTCAACGGGTTCCGTTAATTCGTCCAGGGTTTCACCCAGGGTGTCTTTGAGCGTCCAGGTCAGTGCGACGACGCATTGGGGGGTCACTTTCATTGGCACAATTGTCCCATGACTTCCAATGCCTCCCCTCTCATTGCCCAACCGCCTGTGCTGCCCGATCTCTCCACACCTTTGCTGGGAGGGTTGACGCCCGCTCAGTTCATGCGTCGGCACTGGCAGAAGAAACCGCTGCTGATCCGGCAGGCCATCCCCGGTTTTCAACTCCTGCTCAGCCGGCCTGATCTGTTCGATCTGGCTTCGCAGGAGTCGGTGGAATCGCGGCTGATCGAGCGCAAGAGCGAAGCCGACTGGCGCCTGAGGCATGGGCCTTTTCAGCGTCGTCAGCTCCCGGCCCTCAAGCAGTCGGGTTGGACGCTTCTGGTGCAGGGTGTTGATCTGCACGTGGATGCGGTGCGCGCCCTGATGGACCGTTTCCGGTTCGTTCCGGATGCCCGGCTCGATGACCTGATGATCTCCTGGGCGACCCAAGGGGGTGGGGTGGGCCCCCATTTCGACAGTTACGACGTGTTTCTGCTGCAGGCCCAGGGGCGACGTCACTGGAAGATCGGCCGACAGAAAGACCTCTCGCTGCAGCCCGGGATGCCGCTGAAGATCCTTCAGCATTTCGAACCGGAGGCGGAATGGGTGCTGGAGCCGGGGGACATGCTGTACCTGCCACCCCAATGGGCACACGATGGCATTGCCCTCGATGCGGAGTGCATGACCTACTCGGTCGGGTTCCGGTCGCCTCAGCGGGGCGGGCTGGCGGGCGAACTTGCGTTGCGGATGACCGAAGACCATGAGGATGAAGTTCTCTATCGGGACCCCGCCCAGCAGGCCACCACAAGGCCAGCCGAGATGCCCGCGGGTCTGGTGGATTTTGGGCGTGAAGGTCTTCGCCGTTTGCTGGCCGATGACGAGGCTTTGCGCCTGGCCCTCGGTGAGGTGCTGACCGAACCGAAACCCCGAGTCTGGTTCAGCGAACCGGATGCCCCCTGGTTGCCGGGCCGCGTGGTACTGGATCGCCGAACCCGCATGCTCTACGATGACAGGCATGTCTTCATCAACGGCGAAGCCTTGCGGGCTTCCGGCAAGGATGCGGAGCGTCTGAGAATGCTGGCCGATACCCGTTCACTCGACAACCGAAGTGTGCGGGGTGGCAGCCCCGCGTTGCAACACGTGCTGGCGGAATGGCATGCCGCTGGCTGGTTGCATGTGCAGGAGTCCCAGGATGGATGAGGGATTGCCGGAAGGCCGTTTGAACGGCCCCGCTGCCTTTGCATCGCTGGTGCGTGACCTCTTCGGTCAGGCCGAACGCCTCGGCTTGAGCCACATCCGTCTCTGCGATCCGGATTTTGCCGGCTGGCCTCTGGGTGAACGGCCGTTGGTCGACGATCTGACCCGCTGGGCGCTGGCAGGCGGACGCCTCCAGATGCTTGGCCGGGACTATCGACATCTCCGGCTGCACGCGCCTCGCTTTGTGGATTGGCGGCGCCATTTCGACCACCGTTTTGAGGCGCGCGTCTTGCCCAGAGGTGAGGGCGAATCTTCGCGGATTGGCATCCTCACATCGGATTGGGTGGCGATTGCCCTGGATCGTCCTCATGCGGTCTGGGTGAGCACATCAGACCGCACCATGAGGGCCCAGATGAAGCAGGAATGGGACTCGATTTGGCCCGTTTCCTCGCGTGGTTTTCCGGCGACGACTCTGGGCCTTTGACCCTTCTGTTGCAATTTGACAACGATTTACAGGGTTTGGCTCTTTTTTTTGTTTCAGGGTTTTCCCGACCTTTTGTGGCGGATTATGATTTGTTCTGCGTTGGTGCACCGATCCTCTTTCTGGTGCAATTTCGCACCCGCATGACGCCCCCCGGGAAAGTGACAGCGGGTCAGTTGTATCTCCCGGCACCCTTAACTTAAGTGATCGAAATGTCTAAATCCGCACTGTTTGCCGTTTTGACGGCTGCATTTGTCCTGGCTGCTTGTGGCAAGAAAGAAGAAGCCCCCGCGCCTGCCCCTGCCCCCGCACCGGCTGTTCAACAGCCTGCTGCTGCCCCCGCACCGGCTGAAGCCGCTCCGGCCGCCGCTCCTGCTGCTGCCGATGCCAACGCGGCCCCTGCAGCCCCCGCTGCCCAGCCGGCAGCCACCGAAGAGAAAAAGCAGTAATCTTTTTTCTCTCGTCACAGGCCACCTGCTCGAAACAGGTGGCTTTTTTTGTGGGTGGAAGGCTGTCATATGCCCTTGGGGGGTACTGGTATGCATGCGCTACAGTCAGCCCTGTTCGGCCTATGACTCAGAAGCATCCTCTGTTCCCTCATCGCACCCTGGCCCTGTTTGCTTACGACTGGAGTGCCATCGGCTTTCAGCGACAGCGCGAGCGCTGGGGCTGCCAGATCGATCACGCCGGATTTGACCTGCACGCATTTCCCAGCAACGCCCGCCTCCCGTTTTTCGATCTGGACCGGTTTGTCGATCGCCTGGCCAGCCAGGCCCGACGCAAGGGCTGGAAGGCCGTGGTTTCCACCCATGAGCAGTTTGGTGGCCTGGCGGCGGCCATGCTGGCCGAGCGCATGGGGTGGCCCGGGACCCCGGTCAAAGCCATTCTGGCTTGTCAGCACAAACTGCATGCCCGTGATGTGATGCAGGCCGTGATACCCGAAGCCAACCTCCCTTACCGGATGCTTGAGGCCACCTATGGCGAAGACATCCCGGAGGGGGTGGACTATCCGGTGTTTGTCAAGCCGGTCAAGGCGGCCTTTTCCGTGCTGGCCCGGACCGTTCATGGCCGCGAGCAACTCAAGCGGCACACCCGTTTCTCACCCTGGGAACGCTGGGTCATCGAGCGGCTGGTGGAGCCGTTTGACCGCATGGCCCGTCGCCATCTGGGGACGGGCCGATCCGCGCACGGCATGATTCTGGAAGAGCCGATCCGCGCACCCCAGTACAACCTGGATGGTTACGTGTTCCGTGGCGAGGTCAGGGCCATCGGCATGGTCGATGCCATCATGTACCCGGGCACGCATGCGTTCATGCGGTTCGAACTGCCCAGTCGCCTGCCCCCCGCCATCCAGCGCAGGGCACTCGATGTGGCCCGGCGTTTTCTGGGGGCCGTGGGTTTCAATCATGGCCAGTTCAACATGGAGTTCTTTTCCGACGAAGCCACCGACCGCCTGACCGTGATCGAATTCAACCCCCGAATGGCTTCCCAGTTCTCTGATCTCTACCTGCGGGTGAAGGGCATGGACCTGCATGCGGTGGCCATGGCGCTGGCTCACGGACAAGACCCTGCCGACCTCCCGGTCGCCACGCCCGTGGGTCAGTTCGCAGCCAGCCTGGTGTATCGCGTGTTTCGCCGGGGCGATGCACCGCCGCGCCTGGGCCCTTCGGACCGAGCCGCATTCAGGGACGCGTTCCCTGACGGGTTGCTCTTCGAGTACCCGAAATCCGCGCGCGTGCAGGCACGAGACCTGAAATGGCTGGGCAGCTACCGCTATGGCATCATCCACCTGCATGGTCAGGACCATGACGATCTGCGTCGCCGCAGTGAACAGGCCAGCCGCCTGCTGGGCTGGACGCCCCCTTACGAGCCGGCTGCCACCGCCGTGGCCCTGGCCGACTCCAGCTGGTTCAACCCAGCTTCTTGACCAGCACCCGGCTGCGCCGGTCCCAGTTGTATTTGCGTTTGCGCGCCTCGGGAAGCCAGTCGGCATCCACGGGGGCAAAGCCGCGTTTCAGGAACCAGTGCATGGTGCGGGTCGTGAGCACGAAGATGCTGTCGAGCCCCATGTAGCGGGCCCGTTGCTCGATGCGTTTGAGGATCTTTTCGCCATCACCTTGTCCCTGGGCCTGAGGTGAAACCGTGAGCGCTGCCATTTCAGCCGTCTTGGCTTCGGGGTAGGTGTAGAGCGCTGCACAGGCAAAGATGACGCCATCGTGTTCGATGATGGTGTAGTTGGAAATGTCTCGCTCGATCTCGGTCCGGCTGCGCTTGACGAGGGTGCCGTCTTTTTCGAACGGTTCGATGAGTTGCAGGATGCCCCCGACATCGTCCGGTGTGGCTTCTCGCAGGCTTTCGAGTTTTTCGTCCACCACCATGGTGCCAATGCCGTCGTGCACATAGACTTCCAGCAGCAGAGAGCCATCCACCGAAAACGGAATGATGTGGCTGCGTTCCACACCGGCCTTGCAGGCCTTGACGCAATGCTGCAGATAAAAACCGACATCGGTGGGCAGATGGCTGGGTGGGCTGGCGGCCAGAATGCGTTCCGCTTCGGCCAGCGGCAATTCGGTATCGATCGGATTGTCTTCGCCGGTTGTGTCCAGCGGTCGCGTGCGGATGCCCGGTACTTCGGTGAGGAACAGGAGCTTGTCGGCCTGCAGCGCAATCGCGACGCTGGTGGCCACCTCCTCCATGGTCAGGTTGAAAGCTTCGCCCGTGGGCGAAAAACCAAAGGGGGACAGCAGGACCAGTGCGCCCATGTCGAGCGTGCGCATGATGCCGCCCACATCCACCTTGCGCACCAGACCGGAGTGCTGGAAGTCGATGCCTTCCACAATGCCCACCGGCCTGGCCGTGAGAAAGTTGCCCGAAATCACCCGGACGGTGGCCCCAGCCATCGGGGTGTTGGGCAGGCCCTGGCTGAAGGCCGCCTCGATTTCATAGCGCAACTGCCCGGCGGCTTCCTGGGCGCAGTCCAGCGCCACCTCGTCGGTGATCCGGATACCGTTGTGATAGCGTGCTTCGTGGCCCTTGGCGCGAAGCTGTTCGTTCACCTGCGGACGAAAGCCGTGCACCAGCACAATGCGCACGCCCATGCTCTGGATCAGCGCCAGATCCTGCGCCAGATTGGGCAGCTTGCCGGCGGCAATGGCCTCACCCGGTATCCCCACCACAAACGTCTGGTTGCGGAATTTGTGGATGTAAGGCGCCACCGAGCGGAACCAGGGCACGAAGGTGAAGTTGAAGACGGCGGACATGGTGTGCGCTCAGAGGAAGGGGTTGATGAGGGTCAGTTCGCCAAAACGCTGACCGTGTTGCATGTCTTCACTGTAAAGCGCGGTGGCGCCACTGCGCAGCGCGGCCTCGACCACCATCGCATCGAAGATGCTGAGCCGGTGCCGTACCGATTTTTCCATGGCGGCAGTGACCAGGGCAAGGTCACTTTCGATGACTGGCCAGGCCGTGTAGGCCTGAATCAGTGCCAGCCGTTGAACGTCTGGCACGCGGAGCTTGCGTCCCAAGGCTTGATAGAGCTCGATCAGTACCTGCGTACTGACGACTCCCTCGCCATTCAATGAGGCCCGCTGAACCAGTTTCTGGGCCTGACCTTGCTTGGATGGATCGCGCGGATCGGTGCAATAGACCAGCACATTGGTGTCAAAAAACACCGGCATCAAAGGCCTTTCGCGGCTGGGCGGGCTTGGGCGCGAAAGTCGCTGCTGTACAACTCGTCGCGCAGCGTCTGACGTTGTTCATCGGGCGGTAGCGGGTCGGGTTGCGCTTGCAGTCGAGCGGCTTCGATGGCGGCCAGCAAAGCATCGGTCGCGTCCACGCGCTGGCTGACTTGGAGGTCGGGCGCCCCGTTCACGTATTGCTGAAGGTATTCGCGCAGCTTGGCGCTGACTGAGGTGCCTTCCTGAATGGCACGCACCCGAGCCTTGCGAATCAGTTCTTCATCCACGGAAATGGTCAGATTGGACATGGAGATCACCTTTGAGACCAGTGTAGCACGTGAACCTGTGAATGTGTGCTGTCGGCGATAATCCGGGGATGCCTGCGCCCGTCATCGAATTCCCCGAATCCCTGCCCGTCTCTGGCAAACGCCAAGAGATCGAGGCCGCCTTGCGTGAGCATCAGGTCATCATCGTCTGTGGTGAAACCGGTTCGGGCAAGACCACCCAGTTGCCCAAGATTGCGCTGGGCATGGGGCGGGGGCGTCTGCATGCGAAGCCCGGAGAGCGGGGCAGGCTGATCGGCCACACCCAGCCGCGCCGGATCGCCGCCAGTTCGGTGGCCAGCCGCATTGCCGAGGAGTTGCAGACGCCGCTGGGCGAGGTGGTGGGCTACAAGGTGCGCTTTCACGACCGGTTGAGCAAGAGCGCGTCCGTCAAGCTGATGACCGACGGCATTCTGCTGGCCGAAACGCAGACCGACCCGCTGCTCAAGGCCTATGACACGTTGATCATCGACGAGGCGCACGAGCGCAGCCTCAACATCGACTTCCTGCTGGGCTACCTCCGTCAGATCCTCCCGCGCCGGCCGGATCTGAAGGTGATCGTCACCTCGGCCACCATCGATGCCAACCGCTTTGCCCAGCACTTTGCCTCCCGCAGGGGCCCTGCGCCGGTGCTGATGGTGTCAGGCCGCACCTACCCCGTGGAGGTGCGTTACCGGCCGTTCGAGGAAAGCCGTGAGTTTGACCTCAACGACGCCATTGCGGACGGGGTGGATGAACTGTGGCGGGGCGGGGCACAGGCAGGTGACATCCTGGTGTTCCTGCCCGGCGAGCGTGAAATCCGCGAGGCGGCCGATCACCTGCGCAAGCACCTCAGCCACCAGCCGGTGCTGCGCAACGCCGAGGTGCTGCCGCTGTTCGCGCGGCTCAGCCAGGCCGAGCAGGACCGCATCTTCCACCCTGGGCGCGAGCGGCGCATCGTGCTCGCCACCAACGTGGCCGAGACGTCGCTCACGGTGCCGGGCATCCGCTACGTGATCGACGCGGGCACAGCGCGTGTGAAGCGCTACAGCCTGCGCAGCAAGGTGGAGCAGTTGCTGGTGGAGCCCATCAGCCAGGCGGCTGCCAACCAGCGCGCCGGGCGCTGTGGCCGGGTGGCTGATGGCATCTGCATCCGACTCTACGACGAAACCGATTTCAACGGTCGACCGCGCTTCACCGACCCGGAAATCCTGCGCTCGTCGCTGGCGGCGGTGATCCTGCGAATGAAGTCGCTTCACCTGGGCGCGGTGGAGGAATTTCCCTTCCTGGAAGCGCCGAGCCGCCGCGCCATCACCGACGGCTACCAGCTGCTGCAGGAACTGGGTGCCATGGACGAGGCCAACGAGCTCACGAAACGGGGCGCCGAGCTGGCCAAACTGCCGCTGGACCCGCGCGTGGGCCGCATGATTCTGGAGGCCCGAGAGCGCCAGGCGCTGGACGAGGTGCTCATCATCGCCAGTGCCCTGAGTGTGCAGGACGTGCGCGAGCGACCCATGGAGGCCCAGGCCCAGGCCGATCAGGCGCATGCCAGGTTCGATGACGAGAAAAGCGAGTTCACCAGCACGTTGAAGCTGTGGAAGTGGCTGGACGAGGCCCGAGGCGGCAAGACGCCCAGAAGCCATACCGCCCAGGTCGCTGAGGAGGCCGCCGCTGCGAGGCCGACCCACAAACTGTCCAACCGCCAGTACGAGGCGCTGCTGCGGCAGCACTTCATCAGCGTGCGGCGGGTGCGCGAGTGGCGCGACATCCACAGCCAGTTGCACACGGTGGTGGCCGAGCAGGGCTGGAAGCTGAACACGGCGCCCGCGAGTTACGAGCAGTTGCACCTGTCGATGCTGGCCGGGTTGCTGGGCAACATCGGCTGCAAGCACGACACCGAAGACGTGTACCTGGGTGCGCGCGGCATCAAGTTCCACCGTCACCCGGGTGCGCACCTCAGCAAGCGACCGGGGCGATGGATCGTGTGTGCCGAACTGGTGGAGACCACGCGACTGTTTGGCCGCGGGATCGCCGCCATCGAGCCGCAGTGGCTGGAGCTGGTGGGAGGGCATCTGCTCAAAAAGCAGATGCTGGACCCGCACTGGGAGAAAAAAGCCGCCGAGGTGGTGGCGTACGAGCGTGCCACCTTGTACGGGCTGGTGGTGTACAGCCAGCGGCGGGTGCACTATGGTCGGGTGGACCCGACGAGCGCTCGCGAATTGTTCATCCGTGAAGCCCTGGTGGGTTCGTTGCACGAAGACACCTGGCCGGCCGAATGGATGGGGCGTCTGCCGTTTCTGGCCGCGAACCGCAAGCTGATCGAGAAAGTGCAGGAGCTGGAACACAAGTCGCGCCGGCAGGACGTGCTGGTGGACGACGAGCTCATCTATGCCTACTACGATGCGCAGCTCCCGGAAGGGGTCAGCAGTGGGCGTGAACTGGAACGCTGGTGGCGCGAGGCGTCACGGTCCCAACCGAAGTTGCTGCACCTCACCCGCGACGAACTGATGCGCCATGAGGCGGCGGGCGTGACGAGCCATGCCTTCCCCAAAACCCTCAAGCTGGGTGGCGTGGATTGCAGTGCCACCTATCTGCACGAACCGGGTGACGCCAAGGACGGCCTCACCGTGACGGTGCCGCTGTTTGTGCTCAACCAGGTGAGTGACGAGCGTTGCGAATGGCTGGTGCCGGGCATGCTGAAGGACAAGATCCAGGCCCTGCTCAAAAGCCTGCCGCAGAAGCCCCGTGCGCGGCTGGTGCCGTTGCCGGAGAACGCGGAGCGACTGAGCCAGGCGCTCTGTGTGGCCGAGCGTTATGCCCAGGGCAGCCTGACCGATGCCTTGCTGCAGGAAGTGCGTCAGATCACCGGACTGGACGTGAAGCGAGCCGACTTCAAGCTCGACATGCTGCAGCCCCATCACTTCATGAACCTGCGCGTGGTGGATGAACATGGCCGTCAACTCGGGCAGAGCCGCCAGCTGGCCGCTCTGAAGGCCGAATGGGGTGCCAAGGCGCGGGGGGCTTTTCAGGCACTGGCGCAGCTCAAACTCGCTGACCGAGGCGGCGCTCCTGCACCCGTCGTGGCTGCTGCGAGGCCTGAAGTGGGGGGGCAACCCTCGGCCGGAGGCCCTTCACATCCCGTGACCACCCGTTCATCGCCCGCCGATGGCGCCCAGCGGCATACCGCCTGGACCTTGGGCGACTGGCCCGAAATCATGGAAATCCGCAAGGGCGGCCAGACGCTGCTCGGTTTTCCGGCGCTCATCGATGGGGGTGATGCCGTCACGGTGGAGGTGTTCGATGAGCCCGAAGTGGCCGCGCGCAAGCACCATGCCGGTTTGCGCCGACTCTTTGCCCTGCAGATTCGCGACGCGCTCAAATACCTCGAAAAGAACATCCCCGATCTGCAGAAAATGGCCGTGGCCTACATGGCGCTGGGCACGCAGGAAGAACTCAGAGACCAGATCATTGCCGTGGCCATGGACCGGGCGTTCATGCTCGATCCGCTCCCCGCCAGCGAAGCCGATTTCAAGCGCCGACTGGATGAAGGTCGTGGCCGCTTAACGCTGATCGGCAACGAGGTTGCGCGCCTGTGCGCCACCGTGCTGACCGAGTTCAGCGTGACTCAGCGCAAGCTCAAGGACACCAAGGGAGCTGTCGATGCCGTGGCCGATGCCACGCAGCAGATGCAGCGACTGGTGGGCAAGCGCTTCCTGCTGGAGACACCCTGGCCTGCCTTGCAGCACCTGCCGCGCTATCTCAAGGCCATCGTGATGCGGCTGGACAAGCTGCGCGCCGACCCTGCACGCGATGCCGCCCGCATGGCCGACATCAAGGCGCAAGAGCAGCGCTACTGGCGGCTGGTGGCCGAGCGCAAGGGCGTGGTGGATGAGCGCATGGACGAATTCCGCTGGCTGCTCGAAGAGCTGCGCGTCAGCCTCTTTGCCCAGGAGCTTCGCACGCCCCAGCCCGTCAGCCTGAAGCGGCTCGACAAGGTATGGGCGCAGCTCACACACTGACCCCACTGAAAAACCCCGGGCTTGACACAGTTTTGGCCTCGGGCGTACTGTCGGACTGCTGTATCAGAGGAGACGCGATGGACAGACGTGACTTCGTGGGGGCCTGTGCGGGCTCGACCGCTGCGGCTTGCCTGACGGCCTTGCCGGCCAGCTGGGCACTGGCTGCCAATGCCCAACCCCGTGCCTACGGGCGTGCCCTGCTGACCAATGAGTTCAGCGATCCCATCCGCCTCAAGCAACTGAAGGCCAAGACCAATTACATCTTTCATTACCCCTTCGAGAGCACACCGGCTTTTCTGCTCGATCTGGGTACCGCCACGCGTCCGACCAAGCTCACGTCCAAAGACCGCTCCGAATACCAGTGGCCTGGCGGTGTCGGTCCCAAGCGCAGTGTGGTGGCGTTTTCGGCGATCTGTGCGCACAAGCTGGTCTACCCCACCCGAGAACTGAGTTTCATCAGTTTCCGGTCAGGCAAGGCCCTGAACCCGAACACGCCAAACGCCGGGGAAGACCTCATCCACTGCTGTGCAGACCACAGCCAGTATGACCCTCGCCAGGGCGCCAGGGTGCTGGCTGGACCGGCCGAGCAGCCCCTCTGCGCCATCTTGCTGGAACACGATGCCCGGCAGGACACCTTGACGGCCTATGCCACGCTGGGCGGCGAACTTTTCAACGAGTTTTTCCAGAAGTACGAATTCAAGCTCAGCCTGGAAGTGGGGCCTCGCGCCAAGGAGGTGGTCGCCCAGCGCAGTGTGGTGCGTGAACTGGACCAGTTCTGCCGCAACCCGGTTCGTTGCTGATAGCTGGTCAACCGGACCTTGCCTACAACCTCGACAGTCGCTGCACCGCAGCCCTGAGGGTGGCATCCTGTTTGGCGTAGCAGAAACGGATCACCTTCTGGTCAAACCCGTTGCCGTAGAAGGCCGATAGCGGAATCGCGGCCACACCCACCTCACGGGTCAGCCACTGGCAAAAGTCGCTTTCCGGGAGGTCTTTTTCCGGTACCGCCAGCGCCGAGATGTCGACACACTGGAAATAGGTGCCTTCGCTGGGCAGCAAGCGGAATCGGGTCTGTGCCAGGCCCTGCCGGAACAGATCGCGCTTGGCCGCATAGAAAGCCGGGAGATTCAGGTAGGGAGCCGGGTCGGCCATGTAGCTGGCCAGCCCGTGCTGCATCGGCGTGTTGACGGTGAACACATTGAACTGATGCACCTTGCGGAATTCCGCCATCAGCGGCGCCGGCGCCACCACATAACCCACCTTCCAGCCGGTCACGTGGCAGGTCTTGCCAAAACTGCTGACCACAAAGGCCCTGGCAGCAAGGCCCGGATACCGGACGGCGCTCTCGTGCGGCTGTCCATCGTAGACCATGTGCTCGTACACCTCGTCGCTGATCAGCAGGACGGAGGTCGGGGCCAGCAGTTCCTGCAGGCGCAGCATGTCGTCGTGCTTCCAGACCATGCCGCTGGGGTTGTGCGGGCTGTTGATGATGAGGGCCCTTGTACGGGGCGTGATCGCGGCGGCCAGGCGATCAAAGTCGGGGCGGAATGTGCCCGGCGTCAGCGGGACACGCACCACCACACCACCCGCCAGTTCGATATTGGGCACATAGCTGTCGTAACAGGGCTCCAGCACGATCACTTCATCGCCTGGGTGGACGATGGCCAGGATGGCCGTCAGGATGGCCTGGGTGGCGCCGGCCGTGACGGTGATCTCGGTGTGGGGGTCATAACGGCGGCCGTACAGCGATTCCACCTTGGCACCGATGGCCTGTCTCAGGGCGGGAACACCCGCCATGGGCGGGTACTGATTGTGCCCGGCACGCATGGCATTGTTGACGGCATCGAGCAGTCGGGGATCGCAATCAAAGTCCGGGAAACCCTGGCCCAGGTTGACGGCGCCACTTTCTGCCGCCAGGGCCGACATGACGGTGAAGATGGTGGTGCCCACATGGGGCAGCCGGCTCTGGATGGCGGGTGTGATGGGTTCCATGCGTGTTCAGAGATCGTAGTCGTGGCCATGCCCCTGCATGGCCTTCATGATCAGGTCGCGTGACAGCCGATCGCCCAGCAACTCAGCGAAACGGAGCACAAACTGCCTCAGGTAGGCCCCGCGCTTGAAGGCCACCCGGGCCACATTCTGACCAAACAGGTACCCGGCGGGACGTGCCACCAGGTCGGGGTTGCGCTCCTCGCCCTGCATGGCCATTTCGGCCACGATGCCCACGCCCATGCCCAGCTTCACGTAGGTCTTGATCACGTCGGAGTCGATGGCTTCGAGGACGATGTTCGGCCGCAGTTGCCGCAACCCGAAGGCCTGGTCGATCCGGGTCCGTCCCGTGAACGAGGGGTGGTAGGTGATGAGCGGCACCTGGGCCAGGTCTTCCAGGCCGATCCGCTCCCTGTCCAGGAGGGGGTGGGCGAAAGGCAGCACCAGCACGTGCTGCCATTCATAGCAGGGCAGGGTGATCAGCTCCTCATACTGACTCAGCGATTCCGTGGCCATGCCGATGTCGGCCACATCGTCCAGCAGCATCTGGGCCACCTGGGCTGGCGAACCCTGGTGCAGGCTCACGGCCACTTTCGGGTAGATCTGCCGCAGTCGGGCCACTGGCCCTGGCAGCACGTAGCGTGCCTGGGTGTGCGTGGTGGCGATGCTCAGGGTGCCACTGTCCTGCGCGGAAAACTGTTCGCCGATGCGCTTGAGGTTGTTGACCTCGCGCATGATGATCTCGATGCTCCTGAGCACATGCTGCCCAGGCTCGGTGACGCGTTTGATGCGCTTGCCATGCCGCGTGAAGATGTCCACGCCCAGCTCGTCTTCCAGCTCGATGATGGCTTTGGACACCCCGGGTTGCGACGTGTGCAGGGCTTTGGCGGCCTCGGTCAGATTGAGGTTGCGGCGAACCGCCTCCTGCACGAACCGGAACTGGTGCAGGTTCATGGGGTGTTCGCTTCCAGGGCCATGTCGGCCAGCAGCGCCAGCAGTTTGGGATGCTCGCCGGCGGTGGGCAAGAGCTGAAACCGCACGCCCGGATGGTCGCGTCGCAGCGCGTCCATCAGCGCGGGCAGGTCTTCCCTTGCGTGCTTGCCCATGCCAAAAAACAGCGGCAGCACCCGTATCTCGGTGGCCCTCAATCCGACCAGTTCAGCCGCCGCATCCGGCAGCAGCGGATCGCAGAGCTCCAGGTAGGCGCAACGGGTCAGCACGCCAGGCTCGCGTTGGGCAATGCCCTGCGCCACCGTCTCGATGGGGCGTCGCCAGAGCGGGTCACGCGAACCATGGGCAAAAACGATCACTGCTCGCATCGTAGGGTTCCTATCGTTTCAGGACCAGCCATCCAAAAGCCCCCAGCGATGCCAGCGAATACAGCATCGAAGGCGCCGCCGCAGCGATCCAGGGTTCCCAGGCTCTCAGATTGCCGATGTAGCCGAACACGTTGTTCAGCAGGAAGAAACTGATGCCGATCATCACGCCGGCAAACACATAGGCAGCCAGTCCCTTGGCACGGAAATGCAGGTAGGCAAAGGGCAGCGCCAGCACCACCATCACCAGGCAGCTGAGCGGATAGAAGACCTTGCGCCAGAATTCGATTTCGTAACGCTGGGCGGACTGGTTGTTGGCTTCGAGGTGACGGATGTACTGAAAGAGGTCGACGGTTCTCATGCGTTCCGGCCTGAGCAGGGCCACGGCAATCATGTCGGTGGTGATGCGGGTGGGCCAGTCGAGCGAGTCGGTCCGGGTGAAGCGTGGCGCTGTGGTGTCACCCGTCGTCCGGAAGGCGCGCTGTTCCACGTCGCGCAGCACCCACAGGGCGCGGTTGTTGTCCACACTCGCCTGTCTGGCCTTGAGGGTCCTCTGGATTCGACCCTGGTCATCAAACTCGAAAATGCGCACATCTTCCAGTTCGCCCCTGGCATCCATGGCGCGGATATTGACGGAGCTCTGCGTCTGATCCCCCCGCTCTTTGAGCCAGGCACCCGTCTGTCCGATGCTGATGCGTCCCTCGTAAGTGGCCTTGAGCAACTGGCCCTGGCGGTCTGCCCAAGGGGCCAGGTAGTCGCCAATCGCGACCGTGAGCACCACAAAAGCAGCCCCCAGCAACAGCATGTTCTGCAGCGCGCGCCATGGGCCGAGTCCGCTGGTTCTCAAGATGGTGAATTCCGACCCCTGTGCGAGGCGGACCAGCCCGTAAACCGAACCGATGAGCACGGCGATCGGCAGCAATTCGTAGAGCCGGCTGGGAATCAGCAGCGCCACATATAGCAAGGCCTGGGCCATGCCATATTGGAGAGCGGGATTGACCGGCGACACGCGCCCGACCGATGCCAGCTCATCGACCAGATCGAAGAAAACGAAGAGGCCCAGAAACGCCAGCGCCACGAAACCGATCGCGGTGGTCAGCTCGCCAAAGACGAGTTTTCTGACGGTTTTCATCGGGTTTGCACCTCCCGGCCAGGCCATACCCAGGCCCAGGACCATCCCAGGTGCCTTTTGGCAATCCAGACAACGCTCAGCAGAAAAACCGAACCGTGCAGGCCCAGCATCAGCGGTATCCAGCCCACCGCCCCCGCAGCCGCCCATCCCTGTCCCAGGTTGAGCAGGTTGTAGTACATGATGAACGCAAACAGCATGAAAAGCAGGTTGCCACTCTTGCCTGCTCTCGGGTTGCCTGCCGCCACGGCCACGGCCATCAGCGTGAAGTTCAGGGCAGTCAGTCCCATTCCGATCCGCCAAGAGAGTTCGCCCGTGTTCGCTGGGTGCGGGTTCTGGATCAAGTCCCAGGTCGGCCTGGCCTTCAACCCTATTGCCACACCAGTCGCCTGGCTCGACTCGCCAATCTGAATGCCATAGGTGTCGAACTCGCTGATCCGTATGCCGGCCTGGGTGGAAGCAGGTCCCAGTTCCAGGCGCTGCCCGTTATCCAGCAGCAGCATCTGCTGGTCACCTTTCCACTCCACTCGACCCGCCCTGGCCGAGGTGATGCTTTCCTGTCCTTCACGGTTGATGCTGGAGATGAAAACATTGCGGCCTTCAGCCCCGTCGGCGGTGTCCTTTTCGATGAAGAACACCCGCCTGCCACCCGAAGATTCCTGAAACTGTCCTGGAGCCACCCGCTCCAGGTCTCCGCGTCGTTCGTAGCGGTCGCGCAGGGTTTCGGTCTGCGCATTGGCCCAGGGCCAGGCAAAGAGCACCATCAGGACGATCACCACGATGATGGGCCAGGCAAAGCGGAAAACCGGCTTCAGAAAGCTGCCCACCCCCTTGCCACTGGCAAACCAGATCACCATTTCGCTGTCACGGTACATCCGCGAGAGCGTGGAGACCACGGCAATGAACAACGCAATGGTCAGCACCGTGGGCAGCCGGCCGATCACGGTGTATGTCAGCACCAGCAAGATTTCTTCCGGATTCACACTCCCGCGATTGGCCAGCCCCAGCGTGCGGATCAGCAGCATCGTGATCACGATCGTGAGCAAAACCAGCAGTGAGGCGCCAAAACTTCGGCCCAGTTCACGGCGCAGGGAGGAATGGAATAACATCATCAGGAACCAACAACCAGACGACATTATGGACTTCGAGCTGAAATCTCTCACGCCACACCAGGCAGCCAGTCAGGCCGCGGATGCCCTGATGCTGCTCTGGCCCGATGCCTCAGACGATCTGAAGCCTGCCGTGGACGATCCGCTGACCCTGTGGGCGCGCGGTGCCATCGCCGACAAGGACATCGAGTCGGCCGTCGGCAGCTGTCTGGCGGCCCATCGTCTGCCAGGGGTGCAACCCCGCAAGGTGGTGCTGGTGCGTACCGGTGATGGCTCGCCCCTGTCCACCCGCAAGGCGGTGGTGGCTGCATCGTCTGCGCTCAAGCTGGACGGCGCACGCAAGCTGGTGGTGCTGGCAGGCCATTGCAGTGCCTCCGCCGTTTCCGTCGTGGTGCAGGCCGTGGCAGAGGCCACCTATCGCTACACCACCACCAAGTCCAAGGCCAAAGCCCGAACGCTCCAGAAAGTCCAGCTGGGTGTGGCCGATGCATCGGCGGTGCGCTCGGCCTTCGAGCAAGGGGTGGCCACGGTGCGTGGGGTCGAATGGGCCAAAGAATGGGCCAACCGGCCTGGCAACCACGCAACCCCCGCCTTGCTCGCCGAGGCCGCCCGGCAGTTGGGCAAGAAACCCAGGCTCTCGGTGGAGGTGCTGGGGCCGAAGGACGTGGCCAAACTGGGCATGGGTGCTTTCATGGCGGTGGCGCAGGGTTCTCAAGAGCCGCTTCGCTTCATCGTGTTGCGCTACCAGGGGGCTTCACGATCGGCTGCGCCGGTGGTGCTGGTGGGCAAGGGCATCACCTTCGATACCGGCGGTATCTCGATCAAGCCGGCCCCCGAAATGGACGAAATGAAGTTCGACATGGGAGGCGCCGCCAGTGTCATCGGCACCTTCGCGGCGCTGGCCGAGTTGCAGCCAGCCATCAACGTCGTTGGTCTGGTGCCCAGTTGCGAGAACATGCCCGATGGCAAGGCCATCAAGCCGGGGGATGTCGTCACCAGCATGAGTGGGCAGACCATCGAAATCCTGAACACCGACGCCGAGGGCCGGCTCATCCTGTGTGATGCCCTGAGTTACGCCGAACAGTTCAAGCCCCGTGCCATCATCGATATCGCCACCCTGACCGGGGCTTGCGTGATTGCCCTGGGCGCCGTCCGCACCGGTCTGTTTGCCAATCAGGACGATCTGGCGCAGGCTTTGTCCGAAGCTGGCGAAGTGTCGCTCGACCCCTGCTGGCGCATGCCCCTGGATGACGAATACGCCGACGGCCTGAAATCCAACTTCGCTGACATGGCCAACGTGGCCGGGCGTCCGGCGGGATCGGTGACGGCGGCCAAGTTCCTTCAAAAGTTCATTGGCACACAGCCATGGGCCCACCTCGACATCGCGGGCGTGGCCTGGAAAAGCGGTGCAGCCAAAGGGGCCACCGGACGCCCCGTCCCCTTGCTCGTTCAATACCTGATCGATGAAGCGGCGCGTTGGAAAAATTCGGCGCCCGTCAAGAAGCCGCGCCGCGTGAAGGCAGGTTGAGGGCATGGCTGGCATGACGCAGGTCGCCTTTCACTTCAACGTTCCTGCCCTGCCTGACCATGTCTGCCGGCTGCTCAGAAAAGCCACCTTGGCAGGGCACCGGGTCTGGGTGCTGGCCCCCCAGGACCGGCTTCATGAGCTGGACGCTCTGCTATGGACTTTCTCTCAGGAGGCGTTCATTGCCCATGCCATCGACACGCCGCAGACCCAAGCCCAGGTTCCACGCAGCGCCGTCGTCCTGTCCGGGGCCATGCCGGCAGAGGCAGCGGGCCGCTCATTGCTGGTGAACCTCCAGTCCACGGTGCCCGAAGGATTCGATCGTTTTGATCGGGTGATCGAACTGGTGACCGACGACCCCGATCAAAAAGAAGCCGCACGCCAGCGCTGGAGGCAGTACCGCCAGTCTGGCTTCGAGATCGAGCAGCACGATCTCGCGCAGCGTGTCAAACCGGATTGAGTCCTTTCAGGCCCTCGATAAACAGCAAAGGCCTCGTCAAGAGGCCTTTGCATCGGGGGATCGAACGGATCAGGACAGGTGTCCGCTGATCAGCTTCGTCATTTCAAACATCGACACCTGAGGCTTCTTGAAGATTTCCTTCAGCTTGGCATCGGCATTGATCATGCGCTTGTTGGTGGCGTCCTGCAGCTTGTTTTTCTTGATGTACTCCCACACTTTTTTGGTCACTTCGGTGCGCGGCATCGGCTTGCTGCCGATCACGGCGGCCAGCGTGGCGCTGGGGGTCATCGGTTTCATGAACGCCGCGTTGGGCGTGCGCTTTGCTGGCGCAGCCTTGGCCGGCGCTGCCTTGGTGGGCGCTGCCTTGGCGGGCGCTGCCTTGGCGGGCGCTGCCTTGGCCGCAGGAGCTTTTTTCGCAGTTGCCATGTGTCGAATCCTTCTGTTGGTTAGGGCTGGCTGCGGGTGCTCAGTAGATACACTTCTCGCAGACACAATCATCCTATCCGGAAAGAAGAGGGTTTCATAGAGAAGGGCGGGCTTTTTTTCGACGATTATGGGTTTTTCCTAGGATGCAACGCACTATGATGAAACCCGCTCCTGATGCAAGACAACCCGACACCGATGGAGGATTCCGATGACGATTGCTACCTGTGATTTGTGCGACACCCACAAAAATGATTTTTCTGGGGATTTCCGGGTGTTGCCGCCCGTGTTTCGCGATTTTGGCGGGCTTTCAGCCTTCTCGGGTCCGGTGGCGACGGTGAAGTGCCACGAAGACAATTCCCAGGTGAAGGCGGCGGTTGACTCACCTGGTCGGGGGCGCGTTCTGGTGGTGGATGGCGGTGGCTCGCTGCGACGTGCCCTGGTCGGAGGCAACCTCGCTGCCGCCGCTGCCCGCAACGGCTGGGCCGGAATCGTGGTCGATGGTTGTGTGAGGGATGTGTCCGAGCTCGCACAAGCCCAGGTCGGCATACGTGCCCTGGCGTCCATGCCGCTGCCCACCGAGAAGCGTCAGGAAGGACAGTCCGGGGTTCCGGTCACGGTCCAGGGCGTGACCATCCTCCCCGGAGACTGGCTATACGCCGACGCCGACGGCATCGTGGTCAGCCGTCAGCCACTCCACAACGGATCGTCGGTTTGACCACGAGGGCCTGCTCAGGCGATCAGGCCCTTGTAAAGCATGAAGGCGGCCAGCGCGTACAGGATCAATGCAAACAGCCTTTTCAGCGGTTTCACGGGCAGCGCATGGGCGGCCTTGACGCCGACTGGCGCCATCAGCACGCTGGCCACGGAAATCGTCACCAGCGCCGGCAGATAGATGTATCCCAGGGAGCCACTCGGCAGTGACGTCAGCGAGGCGCCAGCCAACACATACCCCAGTGCATTGGCCAGCGCAATGGGAAAGCCCAGCGCCGCACTGGTGGCCACGGCCTGATGGATGACCACATTGCACCAGGTCATGAAGGGCACACTCACAAAGCCACCCCCGGCACCCACCAGCCCCGACAGGAAACCGATGGTGCCACCGGCCGCCCACCGACCGGCCGCGCCAGGCAGGGTCCGGCTGGGTGCCGGTTTCCGGTCCAGCAGCATCTGGGTGCCCGAAAAAGCCACAAAACCGGCAAACACAAAGGCCAGCCATTTGCCACTGAGCAGGGCAAAAACGCCCAGACTGGCCAGTGCCGCTCCCAGCACGATGCCAGGCGCCAGTCCCTTGACAATGTCCCAGCGGACGGCGCCTCGACGGTGATGAGCCCGGACGCTGGACACCGATGTGAAGACGATGGTGGCCATGGAAGTGGCAATCGCCATCTTGACCGCCAGATCGGCTGCCACACCTTGCTGCGTCATGATGACCGTGATGAAGGGCACCATCAGCATGCCACCCCCTATGCCCAGCAGACCGGCCAGAAAACCGGTGAACACGCCCAGCAGCAGCAACTGGGTGATCAGTAGAACATCAAGCATGTGGGGGAATCAGGAAGGGTGTCTGCCGCGTACCGGGCCGTCATCCTGAACGTGGGGGTTCAGGTGGGCGAGGGCAACGCAGCTTCGGGTTCATCTGACGCGAGATGCTCACACCCGCTGCGCAATGTACCAAGCCCGGGCTCAATGAGCATTGGTTCAAGGAAATATAAAGCCCGACAAAGCGGCAGACGAATTCATTGTAATGCCAAGCGACCGGATCAGAAGAGCCGGCCATCGGGTGCCAGCGCCGCATCGAGCTTTGCCAGCAAAGCCTGCAACTGGGCCTCCTGGCTGCTGGACGACACGTTGGCTTCCAGGCTGCCGGATTCGGTGTTGCCGAAAGAGGAATTCCGGAAACCGCTGCTGTCTTTCTGCATCAGTTCGTACGCGATGTTCAGGGCGGCCAGCACCGCAATCCGGTCACGTGCCTTCACCTTGCCCGCGTCGCGGATGCGGCACATGGCGGTATCGACCTTGCTGACCGCTTCCCGCAGGGCGTCTTCACCATCCAGCGGGCAGGCCAGCACATAGCTCTGGCTCATGATCTGGACTTCGACCTGCTTGATGGCGGGCTTGTTCATGCCTTTGAATCTTCCTGATCTTGCGGTAACTGGGCCAGCAGGGCATCCACACGCTGCCTGGCTAACACACACTGCTGGCGCAACTGGTCCCTTTCCAGACGGAGGGCTTCCAGCTGTTGCTGCAGCAACAGGTTGACACGCTGCAGCTCGTCATGACGCAGCAAAAGCCGGTCGACGCGCTCGGAAACCAGTTCGATGTATGTCGGAACAGCCATTTGCTCCACATTGTAGGGCCCCGGCAAGGTCCGCGAACTAGAATGTCAGGTGTTGGTGCTCGCTGTTCTGCTCTGGAGCAGCGGTTAAACGGGAAGCTGGAGGTGTGTGGTTGTTGCCAATCGCACCGCTAACCAGCGCTGCCCCCGCAACGGTAAGTGGACGGGTTGCCCTGCAACCCCGCTTGAATCTCCAGCCACTGGGCGCCCTACGGGTGTCTGGGAAGGCGGTTCAGGTTGTTTCCATCAGCCCGGATACCGGCCAGCAAGGTGGCGTTGCGCTTGCGCAATGCTGTGATGCCCATGCACTGTCGGGGAAGGCGGTGAGGGCGCTTCTGTGTTGGTTTCATCATGATTTTTTTCAAGAATCGCGCCCCTTTGGCGTGTGTGCCTGCGGCTGTGCTGGCTTTGCTGGGGGGGATGTCTGTGGGTGCCGCGGCGCAAACGGCTGAACTCGACACGGTCATCGTGTCGGCCACCCGTGTGCCGCAAGAGCTGTATGATGTGCTGCCTTCGGCCTCGGTCATCACGCGACAACAGATCGAACGATCGCAGTCACCTACCCTGGTGGATTTGATCCAAAGCCAGCCCGGCATCGAGATTGGTCGCAACGGTGGACCTGGAACACTCGCTTCCATTTTCATGCGTGGTCAAAGCAGCAGCAACGTCGCGGTCTTCATTGATGGGGTGCCTCTTCAGAGAAATGCCCTGGGCGGCCTGAACCTGGTCGACATTCCACCCAGCCAGATCGAGCGGGTGGAAATTCTGCGTGGCAACATGGGGGCTTTGTACGGCGAATCGGCAGTGGGCGGGGCCATCCTCATCTTTACACGTTCTGCCGCATCCACGACAGGGCCAACGGCTTCCCTGGCCGTGGGTTCAAGAAGCTCATCGGAACTGACGGCCGGTTACAACCTCAGCCATGACAGTTGGCGGATGGGGATTTCGTTGCAACGATTGGACACCCGGGGTTACTCTGCCATGAATCCAGGCCAGAACGCCAGTGTGAACCCCGACAAGGACGGGTTCGAGCGGGAGTCCGTTTTTGTGAGCGCTGAAAAGACCTTGTCCAACAACGTGGCTGTTGGCGTTCTGTTCAATGAGATCGGTAGTCAGGTGGAGTATGACAGTGCCTTCAACCCTTCTTTCGGCTCGGCATCGCCATCAGATGTTCAAAACTCCAGACAGCAATCGTCCGACATCACGGTGTACAGCCGTTTCAACTTGGCCCCCGACTGGTCATCTCGGCTGTCCTTGACCCAGTCGTCGTTTGAAAACCGAGAGTTCTACAACGGCGCACCCAACGGTTCTTTTGACGGTGACCAGGAAAACCTTGGCTGGAGCAACACCTATCGATTGGGCCATGGCCATCTTGCCTTCGGCGCTGAAGCGGCCAATGCACGCTTCAAAACACCCGCCAGTTACCAGCGCGAATCTTCGGGGTATCACCTGGGCTACCGTGGTCAACAGGCCAGGCTGGACTATCAGCTGAACCTCAGGCGCGACGAGATCGCTAGCCGTTCGGCCTCAGCCGCCAGCCGCGAATCGGCATCGACATGGCTGATCGGTCTGGGTTACTGGTTGACCGATGACTGGAAGCTGACGGGGCTGGCCTCGACTGCGTTTCGGGCGCCTCATGTGGGCGAATTGTTCGATACCTCATTCACCACCGGTAACCCGAACCTTGTGCCGGAAAAGCACCGTGCTGTTGAAGTGGGAATCACCAACAAGTCGCCTTTAGGACTGTTCAGGGTGGTGCGCTTCCAATCCACGACCCGCAATGCCATTGAGTATCGGTTTGGCCCTCCTGACTACTTCAACATCGGCAAAGTGCAGAACAAAGGTTTTGAGGTCAGCCTGCAAGGCGAGATGTCGGGTTGGACTTATCAGATGAATGCAGTCACACAAGACCCGCGAAATGCCGTGAACGGTACGCGACTGGCGCGGCGTGCCAAGGGTTACGGTTCGCTGGCTTTAGGCAAAGCGGCCATGGGTGTGGATTGGGATGCGCAAGTGGTCTGGTCGGGTCATCGGGTCGATGGCGTGAGGGTATTGCCCTCCTACGCTGTGCTGAACTTGATCGCCGCAAAAAAACTCACGACCTCCTGGACGGCCCGGGTCAGGCTCGAGAATGTTTTCGACCGCAACTACCAGCTGGCCTACGGCTATGACGCCGTGCCCAGGGGCTTGTTCTTGACCCTGCAATACCAGCCCAGGTAAGCATGGCCATGCAGCGGGTGTCAGATGGGTGCTGGCTGTGCGTATGGGGCTTGTTGCTCAGCGCCGGTCTCGCGGTGGCCCACCCGCTGCCCAGCCGCATCGTTTCGCTTGACCTTTGCTCAGACTGGCTGCTGGCGCACTACGCGCCCGGCAGTCAGTCGGTCACGTACTCTCCCATGGTGAGGCGGTTTCCGTTGCCAAAGGCTTTGGCCGAGCGGCCAACCCACAATGGGTCTCTGGAACAAATACTCTCCCTGCAGCCCGACGTGGTACTGGTCGGTGAGTTCAATGCGTTCATGCTGCGTCAGCGCCTGGAGTCGCTGGGCGTGAAGGTGGTGGTCATGCCATTGCCACAAACGCTGGGCGATCTGGCCGGCATGGAGTTGAACATGCTGGCATTGACTGGCCAGTCGGCGTCGGCTTGGCCTCGGACGCCTCAGACCGTTCCTGCTCATGTCAGCGGTCAGAGCCACGGTCGATTGCTGTTGCTGGGGCCCAATGGCTATGGCACAGGGCGCAACACATTCGAAGACAGCCTGATCACCCGTGCCGGGTGGGTCAATTACATCGAGCACAATGGCCATGTGAAGCTCGATCTGGAGGCTGTGGCGGCGCATCCGCCCGATGCCATTGTCTGGTCAGCGCCACGCCATGCGGCGCTGGCCAATCAGTTCGCTCAGCATCCGGTGCTCCAACGTGCGGTACCCCCCGAGCGGTGGATCCAGACCGACGACTGGCGCTGGCAATGCCCTGGGCCGTGGATGTACCACTTGATCGAACAACTCCAACCATGAACCGATGGCTCAACCCTGTTCTGACAGTGCTGCTCTGTGGAGCCGCAGTGGCTTCGCTCGGCATGGGTTCGGTGCCGGTGGACGTGTGGGCGGGTTTGAGCGACTGGCTTGCCCAGACGCCTTCTGCTGCTGCCATGGTGGTGGGTGAGATTCGGTTGCCGCGCACCCTGCTGGCTTTGCTGGTCGGTGCTGCGCTGGGGTTGAGTGGCGCCGCACTGCAGGGTTTGTTGCGCAACCCTCTGGCCGATCCAGGCCTGACGGGGGCCAGTCAGGGCGCTGCTTTGGGTGCAGCGGCCGTTTTCTATTTTGGGGTTTTTCCGGCGGCTGGTTTGTTTGCCCCGGCCTTGGCGGGTTTGCTGGGCGCGGCGGTGGCCATGGTGCTCATGTTGTGGCTGGCCGGTTCCGCACAGGCCTCGATGGTGTTGCTGGCTGGCCTGGCCATCTCCACCATTTCGGGGGCTTTGCTGGCCACCGCATTGAACTTTGCACCCAGTCCGTTTGCGATGCAGGAGCTGGTTTTCTGGTTGCTGGGTTCGGTGGCAGACCGGAGCATGCAGCACGTGGGGCTGCTCCTCCCGGCTTTGCTGTTGGGCTGGGTGATCCTCTGGCGGGAACGGCCTTTCCTGGCGGCCATCAGCTTGGGCGAGCAGGTGGCGCACAGCCTCGGATACCACTTTGCAACCCACAGCAGGCGAGTGGTGCTGGCAGCGGCTGTGCTCGTGGGTTCTGCGGTGTCCGTGGCTGGCGCGATTGGTTTTGTCGGGCTGATCGTGCCGCACTTGCTGCGGCGTTGGGTGGGTCATCGGCCTGACCGCCTGCTTCTGCCATCGGCCTTGTCGGGGGCCGTTCTGGTTTGTGTGGCCGACATGCTGGTGCGCCTCATGCCGCCCGGCCGAGAAATCAAGCTCGGTGTCATCACCGCGTTGATTGGCTCCCCCTTGTTCATCTGGCTGATCTGGAAGGAACGCAAACAATGGCAGGGCTGAGCATTTCGAAGGCTTCGGCTCCGGGCCGCTTGCGTGAGGTGTCGCTGCACGTCTTGCCTGGTCAGATTTGGGGGCTGATCGGCCCCAACGGGTCGGGCAAATCCAGCTTGCTGCACGCCATGGCCGGGTTGTTACCCACTTCGGGTCTGGTGAAGTTGGGTGATGAGTGTCTCGATCGAATGGCGGCTCGCGAGCGGGCGCGCCGTCTCGGCCTGCTTCCCCAGCGCAGCCAGAGTGCGTGGGCCTTGAGCGTCCGCGATGTCGTGAGCCTGGGTCGTTTGCCCTGGCAGGACGACGATGCCCAGGCCATTGAGGCTGCCATGCAGCAGGCGGGCGTGCAAGCCTATGCCGGTATGCCGGTGAACCAGTTGTCGGGCGGGCAGCAGGCTCGCGTCTGGCTGGCGCGGGTGTTGGCCGGCCACCCCGAGGTGCTGCTGGCCGATGAACCGGTGGCCAGTCTGGATTTGTTGTACCAACAACAGATTGCGCAGGCGTTGCAGACCTATGCCAGACAAGGCCGTGCGGTCGTGGTGGCTTTGCATGATCTGTCGCTGGCTGCCCGCTATTGCGATCAGCTCGCGCTCATGCAAAAGGGCGAGTTGGTGGCCGCTGGCCCTGTTTCGCAGGTCTTGAATCCAGCAATTCTGTCGAGCGTGTATGGTGTTGACGTGATGGTTGATCTGGCGTCAACCCCGCCGATAGTCCTGGCGAGGTAAAACAAGAACCCGAACCCCCTGCATGAAAATGGCGCTGACCGATCACTCATGAGCGGTGCGTTTCAGGGATTGGAGAGCGATTGATGACGTCACATGGCCCCCAGCGCATGGTTTGTCTGACCGAAGAAACCACCGAGTGGCTGTATCTGCTGGGGCAGGAGGCTCGGATTGTCGGCATCAGCGGGTACACCGTGAGGCCGCGGCGTGCACGGGAAGAAAAGCCCAAGGTCAGCGCTTTCCTGACGGCCAAGATAGACAAAATCCTGGCACTTCGGCCGGACGCGGTGCTGGGTTTTTCCGACCTGCAGGCCGACATTGCCGCTGCCCTGATCCGGGCCGGCGTTCAGGTCACGGTGTTCAACCAGCGCAGCGTGGAAGAGATTTTTTCCATGCTGTTTCAGGTTGCGGCCATGGTGGGTTGTGCCGAGCAAGGGCTGCAACGCATGACCATCATGCGTGCCCAGCTCGATTCCATTGCACAGTCTGCCACGGCGCTGGATGCGCAAGGCAAACGCCGCCCCCGTGTGTTTTTCGAGGAATGGGACGAGCCGCACCTCAGTGCCATTCGCTGGGTGTCGGAGTTGCTGACCTTGGCCGGTGGTGTTGACATTTTCCCCGAACTGGCCACACAGTCCATGGGCAAAGACCGTATCATTGCCGACGGCGCCGAAATCGTTCAGCGTGCCCCGGACATCGTGATCGGCTCCTGGTGCGGCAAGAAATTCCGGCCTGAAAAAGTGGCTGTTCGCGCTGGATGGGCAGAGGTGCCAGCGGTGCGCAACAGGCAGCTTTTCGAGATCAAGTCGGCAGACATCCTTCAGCCGGGTCCGGCCGCGCTCACGGACGGTGTTCAGCAACTGCACCGCATCATTCATGCATGGCGTTTGGCGCATGGCTAAACCATGTTTGTGAATTTTCCATCACGCCAACCAACCTGTATCCAGACCATGACGCCCCTGTCTATTCCAGAGGTTCCTTCCATCACCCACCCAGCCCTCGCGCAGCGCATCCAGCACAAGCTTGACCAGAAAACCAAGCCCTTGGGCTCGTTGGGCCAGATCGAGTCCCTGGCCTTGCGTCTGGCCAGCATCCTCGGCACCGAATCGCCACAACTGCGGCAGCCACAGATGCTGGTTTTCGCCGCCGACCACGGGCTGGCGGCGCAAGGGGTGTCGGCCTATCCCAGTGACGTGACCTGGCAGATGGTGGAAAACTTTCTGGCGGGTGGCGCCGCCGTGAGCGTGCTGGCCCGCCAGCATGGCCTGGGCCTCACCGTGGTGGACTGCGGCGTGGCGCACGACTTCTCGCCTCGGCCTGGCTTGCTCCTCCGCAAGGTGGCCCATGGCACGGCCGATGCCACCCGGGCGCCCGCCATGACGGCCGAGCAGTGCCTGCAGGCCATGGCCAACGGGGTGGATGTGGTGCGTCAATTACCTGGCAACGTGCTGCTGCTGGGCGAAATGGGCATTGGCAACACCTCGGCGGCCGCCATGCTGCTGTCTCGTCTCTGCGGCCTAGACATTGCCGACAGTACCGGCGCCGGCACTGGGCTGGATGCGCCGGGCGTGCAGCGCAAGATCGAGGTGCTCCGCCGGGTGCTGCAGCGCCATGAACACGCGTCCACGCCGCTGGAGGCGCTGGCGGCCCTGGGCGGCTTCGAAATCGCCACCCTGACCGGTGCCGTGCTCCAGGCCGCTGCCGAGCGGCGCGTGGTGCTGGTGGATGGCTTCATCACTTCTGCGGCCGTGCTGGTGGCGTCGCGCTTGCAACCCGCTGTGCTGCAGCGCTGCGTGTTTGCCCACCAGTCAGGCGAAAGAGGGCATGCGCTCATGCTGGCGGCCCTCAAAGCCACACCCTTGCTGGACCTCGGTCTGCGCCTGGGAGAGGGCAGTGGAGCGGCCCTGGCGTGGCCCTTGCTCGTCTCTGCCGCAGCCCTCCTGAACGACATGGCCAGCTTCGAGGACGCCGGGGTCAGCACCTCGGGTGTTCCAGTAGCAAAAAGTGCCTAAGGACTTACCCTAGGTCCGGCTTGAAACGGACGTTTTGATAAGTTCGCTGTAAGCATCGGAATCGACAGTCGTCCCTGCAATATCGCGAGTTCCCTTTTGCGGTGTTCGAGTTCGGTGGTTCGCCACCGTTTCAAGCCATCACTCCGAGGAGATGACGTTTATGACAAGTGAAGACAATGCAAAGGCCTACTGGTCTGCAACGCTTCGATTACTGACAGGCATCCTGATCGTCTGGGCCGTTGTGGCCTACGGTTTTGCCATCATTTTTGCCCCCGTGCTCAACAACTTCCATCTCGGTGGCTACCCGCTGGGCTTCTGGTTCGGGCAACAAGGTTCTATCTACATCTTCATTGGCCTGATCTTTTTCTATGCCGTGAAGATGGGCCAGATTGACCGCAAGTTCAACGTCGAAGAGTAACCACCACAAAGGCAATTGAACATGGAACTTCAAACCGTCATTTACCTGGTGGTGGGCGCGAGCTTCGCGCTCTACCTCGCCATCGCCTTCTGGGCGCGTGCCGCCAGCACTTCCGAGTTCTACGTGGCAGGCTCTGGTGTGAACCCCGTCACCAACGGGATGGCCACCGCCGCTGACTGGATGTCGGCCGCCTCCTTCATCTCCATGGCCGGTCTCCTCTCCACCATGGGTCACGGCGGTGCCGTGTTCCTGATGGGCTGGACAGGTGGCTACGTGCTGCTGGCCATGCTGCTGGCGCCGTACCTTCGCAAGTTTGGCCGTTTCACGGTGCCCGAGTTCATCGGCGACCGTTACTACTCCCAGACGGCTCGTACCGTTGCCGTGGTCTGCCTGCTGATCATCTGCGTGGTGTACATCGTGGGTCAGATGACTGGTGTGGGCGTGACCTTTGCCCGCTTCCTGAACGTGTCTGCCGACGTGGGCATCTACATGGGCATGGGCATCGTGTTCTTCTACGCCGTGTTCGGCGGCATGAAGGGCATCACCTACACCCAGGTGGCTCAGTACATCGTGCTGATCATCGCCTACACCATCCCGGCCGTGTTCATTTCGTTCAACCTGACGGGCAACCCCTTCCCGATGCTGGGCATGGGCTCTGACCTGGCAGGCACCGATGTGTCGCTGCTGGCCAAGCTCGACCAGGTGGTGACCGACCTCGGCTTTGCCCAGTTCACGACTCAGACGGCTGGTTCGACCCTGAACATGGTGTTCTTCACCATCTCCCTGATGATCGGTACCGCCGGTCTGCCGCACGTGATCATCCGCTTCTTCACCGTGCCGAAGGTGGCCGATGCCCGTTACTCGGCTGGCTGGACCCTGATCTTCATTGCGATCCTGTACACCGTGGCGCCTGCCGTGGGTTCGATGGCTCGCCTGAACCTGATCGGTACCTTCAACACCAACGTCGGTATCACTCAGAGCGCATCGGGTCAGCTGACCACCAACCCTGCCGTGATCACGGCCGGTGCCGACCTGTTCGCCCCTGAAGCGACACTGAAGTACGACGACCGTCCTGAGTGGGTCAAGCGCTGGGAAAAGACCGGCCTGCTCAAGTGGGAAGACAAGAACGGTGACGGCCGCATCCAGTTCTACAACGGTGCTTCCAAGAACCCCGAGTTCCTGGCCAAGGCCGAAGCCGCTGGCTGGAAAGGCAACGAGCTGACCGTGAACAACGACATCATCGTGCTGGCCAACCCCGAGATTGCACAGTTGCCCAACTGGGTGATCGCGCTGGTGGCTGCCGGTGCCGTGGCTGCCGCGCTCTCCACGGCTGCTGGCCTGCTGCTCGCGATTTCGTCGGCCATTTCTCACGACCTGATCAAGCGCGTGTTCAAGCCGGACCTGAGCGAGAAGGGTGAGCTGATGGCTGGTCGTATCTCCATGATTGGTGCGATCATCCTGGCCGGTTACCTGGGTCTGAACCCGCCGGGCTTCGCGGCCGCAACGGTGGCGCTGGCCTTCGGTCTGGCCGCCTCTTCGCTGTTCCCCGCCATCATGATGGGTATCTTCAGCAAGACCATCACCGACAAGGGTGCCATCGCTGGCATGGTCGCTGGTATGTTCGTGACCTGCTTCTACGTGTTTGCACACCACGGCATCTTCTTCGTGAAGGGCACCGAGTATGTGAGCCTGATTGGCGGCCCGAACAGCTTCTTCGGCCTGACCCCTGCTGCCTTCGGTACCGTGGGCGCCATCGTGAACTTCGCAGTTGCCATCCTGGTGACCAAGATCACCGGTGGCCGCGTGCCGAAAGACGTGCAAGAAATGGTCGAAGCTGTGCGTATCCCGCGTGGTGCTGGCTCTGCCGTCGCCCACTAAGTCCTTGCCTCGCACCCTCGGTCTTTGCCTGAGGGTGTGGTAAACGATTGAACCCCGGTGGTCACACCGGGGTTTTTTATTGGAAAATCAGAATGATGATTGTTTTGAGGCGTCAAGCGGGCATATGGGCATTTACATACTGAACTGGTTCTTTTTGCTGGCGCTGTTTCCAGTGGCTTTCTTCTGGCTGCGCCGTGCGTATCGCATCCTGTTCAACAAGGATTTTTCCGAGGTCGCCCTCAAGAAAGGCGAACCTCCTGCCAATGCCGAACGCTATGCCCCTTACGAAATGGTGATCAACATGGTGGGGGGCATTGTCATGGCGGGGGTCTTGGTGGCGGTTCTGGGCTTTCAGGCCCTGGCGAGGGAGGACTGGATGGCCATTGCCGGCATCACCCTCTGGTCCAAGCTGTTTGCCTCCTTTGCCCTGAGCCGCCATGCCCACGGCATTGATTTCGGCAAGAAGAAAAAGGCAGACAAGGCCTGAGGATGAACCCGAGGCTCACTGCCTGACGCTGTGCCTACGGGCGGGTGGCGGGCGCCTGTCTCGGAACGCTGCCGTTTGTCCAGCGCATCCTGCATGTCTACCGCTCACCGGTTCATGTGTGGCCCGGTGCCATGTGAACCTCACTCGAGGTTCAGGTCCTGACGGATCAGGGTGGCAATTTCCTCGATCGATTTGGTGGTGGTCGACAGCGTCCGGATACCGGCCCGTCGCATCATGGCTTCGGCCTCCGACACCTCATACCGGCAATTCTGCAGACTGGCATAGCGGGAGTTCGGTCGGCGTTCGTTGCGGATCTCGCTCAGCCGTGCCGGGTCGATCGTCAGGCCAAAAAGTTTTTTCTTGAAGGGCACCAGCGCAGGGGGCAGGGCGCGTCGCTCGAAATCTTCCGGGATCAGCGGGTAGTTGGACGCCTTCAGCCCGAACTGCATGGCCAGGTACAGGGAGGTCGGCGTCTTGCCGCTGCGGCTCACACCCACCAGAATCACGTCAGACTGTTCCAGGTTGTGGTGGGTCTGGCCATCGTCGTGTTCGAGGGTGAAATTGATGGCCTCGATCCGGTCGTGGTACTCCTGGCTCTTCGAGACGTCGGAGAACCGTCCCACCCGGTGGTTGGACTTGATGCCGAGTTCGTGCTCGAGCGGCGAAATGAAGGTGCCGAACATGTCGATCAGCATGCCCTTGCATTCCGCACGCAACACCGCCAGCACATCCATGTTGACCACGGTCGTGAACACCAGGGGGCGCTTGCCATCGACATCGGCGGCGTGGTTGATCTGCCGCACCGCCTGCCAGGCCTTGTCCGGGTCGTCAATGAAGGGCAGCCGCACGCGTTTGGGCGCGATTTCGAATTGGGCCAGGATGGCCTTGGCAAACGTTTCAGCGGTGATGCCAGTGCCGTCTGAAATGAAAAAGGCAGTGCGGTGGGGCATGTTGAAAAATGTTCAGCGGCCGATCGATCGTTTGAATGGCCTCTGCAACAGGCCTCAATTTACAATCCGAGTTTATCCAGATTCAGCGCTTGGCTTTGGCCGTTGCCCATAACAGAACAACGATGTGGCGATCAGAGCGAAGCGTCCCCGGTTTTTTAACTTTGGAGCTTAGCCATGTCTCAACGGTTCAGTCCGACCGATCTGGTCGTGCCTTTTGAACACCTTCGCATGACCGACGTGGAGTCGGTCGGCGGCAAGAATGCCAGCCTGGGCGAGATGATCTCGCAATTGCCACAGGGGGTGCGCGTGCCCACCGGGTTTGCCACCACGGCGCATGCCTTCCGCGAATTCCTCAAGGCCGATGACCTGGACGCTCGCATTCACGCCAAGCTGGAGGCACTGGACACCGAAGACGTGCGGGCGCTGGCCGAATGCGGCGCCGAGATCCGCGCCATGGTGGAGGCACAGCCGTTCCCGGCCGATCTGGAACAGGCCATTCGCACCGCGTACGAAACGCTCAACGCCGGCAGCGCCACCGCCACCTATGCCGTGCGCTCGTCGGCCACCGCCGAAGACCTGCCCGATGCGTCCTTCGCCGGCCAGCAGGAAACCTTCCTCAACGTGCACGGCATCGAGGAGATCCTCCACAAGATCAAGGAGGTGTTCGCCAGCCTCTACAACGACCGCGCCATCAGCTACCGCGTGCACAAGGGCTTCACCCACGCCGAGGTGGCGCTCTCGGCTGGCATCCAGCGCATGGTGCGCTCTGACCTGGGCGCCGCTGGCGTGATGTTCACGATCGACACCGAGAGCGGTTTCGAGGACGTGGTGTTCATCACCTCCAGCTACGGCTTGGGCGAAACGGTGGTGCAGGGCGCCGTGAACCCGGACGAGTTCTATGTCCACAAGCCGATGCTGAAGGCTGGCAAGCAGGCGCTGATTCGCCGCAACCTGGGCAGCAAGCTGATCGAGATGGTGTTCAGCACGCCGGAAGAAAAGGCCGCCACCCAAAAACTCGTGAAAACCGTGGACGTGCCGGTGGAACTTCGCAACCGATACAGCCTGACCGATGCCGACGTGCTGGAACTGGCCCGCTATGCCATGGTGATCGAGCAGCACTACGGTCGCCCCATGGACATCGAGTGGGGCAAGGACGGTAACGACGGCCAGCTTTACATCCTGCAGGCCCGCCCGGAAACCGTGAAGAGCCAGGCCGCTGGCCAGGTGGAAATGCGCTACAAGCTCAAGGGCAAGGGCGCGGTGCTGGCCTCGGGCCGTGCCATTGGCCAGAAGATCGGTACCGGCCCCGTGCGCCTCGTGCACCACATTGCCGAGATGGACAAGGTGCAGCCTGGTGACGTGCTCGTCACCGACATGACCGACCCCAACTGGGAACCGGTGATGAAGCGCGCCAGCGCCATCGTGACCAACCGGGGCGGTCGCACCTGCCACGCCGCCATCATCGCGCGCGAACTCGGCATTCCCGCTGTGGTGGGTTGTGGTGACGCCACCGAATCCCTGAAAGACGGCACGCTCGTGACGGTGAGCTGTGCCGAGGGCGACACGGGCAACATCTACGACGGCTTGCTGGAAACCGAGGTGACCGAAGTCAGGCGCGGTGAGATGCCCGAACTCGACGTCAAGATCATGATGAACGTGGGCAACCCGCAGCTGGCTTTTGACTTTGCCCAGATTCCCAACAACGGGGTGGGGCTGGCGCGGCTGGAATTCATCATCAACAACAACATTGGCGTGCACCCCAAGGCCATTCTGGACTACCCGCAGGTGGACCCGGACCTGAAGAAGGCGGTGGAATCGGTGGCGCGTGGCCACGCCAGCCCGCGTGCCTTCTACGTGGACAAGGTGGCCGAAGGGGTGGCGACCATCGCCGCCGCTTTCTGGCCCAAGCCGGTCATCGTGCGCCTGAGTGACTTCAAGAGCAACGAGTACCGCAAGCTGGTCGGTGGCAGCCGCTACGAGCCCGACGAGGAAAACCCCATGCTGGGCTTCCGGGGCGCGGCGCGCTACATCAGCGACGACTTCGGCGAGGCCTTTGCCATGGAGTGCGAGGCGCTCAAGCGCGTGCGCGAAGAGATGGGCCTGAGCAACGTGCAGGTGATGGTGCCCTTTGTTCGCACCCTCAAGCAGGCCGAGCGCGTGGTCGATTTGCTGGCCAAATTCGGCCTCAAGCGCGGAGAGAACGAACTCAAGCTCATCATGATGTGCGAGATCCCCAGCAACGCCATCCTCGCCAAACAGTACTTGCAATTCTTTGACGGCTTCTCCATCGGCTCCAACGACCTGACCCAGCTCACCCTGGGCCTGGACCGAGACTCTGGCCTGGAACTGCTGGCCCACGACTTCGATGAGCGCGATCCGGCCGTCACGGCGCTGATCAGCCTGGCCATCCAGGCCTGCCGCGACCAGGGGAAGTACATCGGCATCTGTGGCCAGGGGCCCAGCGATCACCCCGATTTCGCCCAGTGGCTCAAGGACGAGGGAATCAGTTCCATTTCCCTGAACCCGGACAGCGTGGTCGACACCTGGCAGAAGCTGGCCGGCTGACCGCAAGCCCGTGGTCATTCCAGGGGGCCTTCGGCCCCCTTTTTGTTGATGCGGATCAAGGTCTTGCTTCGCTCGCAGGCCCGGTAAGGGGTAGGTAAGTGCTTTGGGTGCAAAATGGTTGAAGAATCACCGTGGGCGGCATCGCCCAACGCGCTGAAAAGGAGACGACCATGCCCGAGACCCTGGTGTCCCAGCGCCTGCTGGCACTGTTCTTTGCCGCTGGCGTGTTGTTCAACTTCCCGCTGATCGCTCTCTGGGATCAGGAGGTTGCCTGGCTGGGCATTCCGCTGTTTCCGCTTGCCCTGTTCGCGTTATGGGGCCTGCTGATCGGCGTGCTGGCTTGGATCGTGGAAAAGGCCCCTGACTGAGCCCCGAGGCCGGAACGCACCCATGTCGCCCCTGCTCGTCATCACCGCTTCGTTTGCGTACCTGCTGCTGCTGTTTGCCGTGGCGTACCTCGGGGATCGGCGGGCCCAGCTGGGCCGATCCATCATTGGCAGCCCCTGGGTGTACGCCCTGTCCATGGCTGTTTACTGCACCGCGTGGACCTACTTTGGCAGTGTGGGTCGTGCGGCCAGTTCGGGGGTGTGGTTCCTGCCCATCTACCTGGGGCCCATGCTGGCGATGATCCTGGCCTGGCTCGTGATCCGCAAGATGATCCGCATCGCCAAAACCTACCGGATCACCTCCATCGCCGACTTCATTTCCAGCCGCTATGGCAAAAGTCCCCTGCTGGCGGGGCTGGTCACCCTCATCACCGTGGTGGGCATCATTCCTTACATTGCGTTGCAACTCAAGGGCATCTCGGTGGGTTATGCCGTGCTCACGACGCCGCTGGGTGAGCCCTTGAGCACTTCCCAGCCCTGGTGGCAGGAGGGCACTTTCTACATCGCCTTGCTGCTGGCCGGCTTCACCATGGTGTTCGGCGCCCGGCATCTCGACAGCACCGAGCGTCACGAGGGCATGGTCGCCGCGATTGCTTTCGAGTCGCTGGTGAAACTGGTGGCTTTCATGGCCGTGGGTCTGTTCGTCACCTACGTCCTGTTCAATGGGGTCGGCGACATTTTCACGCGAGCGGGGCAGGTGCCGGAACTGGCGAACCTGCTGAAACTTGGGGAGGGACGCACCTTTGCCTATGCCCAGTGGTTTGCCCTCACGCTGCTGGCGATGTTTTCGGTGATTCTGCTGCCCCGGCAGTTTCAGGTCATGGTGGTCGAGAACGTGGACGAACGCCACCTGAAACGGGCGGCCTGGGTGTTCCCGCTTTATCTCTTCCTGATCAACCTGTTCGTGCTGCCGATCGCCCTGGGCGGGGTGCTGTACTTCGGCAGTGGGACCATCAATCCGGAAACCTTCGTCCTCTCGCTGCCGCTGGCCGAAGGCTGGCATGCCCTGGCCTTGCTTGCCTTCATCGGGGGCCTGTCGGCCGCCACCGGCATGGTCATTGTGGAGTCGATTGCCGTGTCCACCATGGTCTGTAACGACCTGGTCATGCCCTTGCTGCTCCGTTCGCGGCGGTGGATGCATGCCCAGGGGCGGGATCTCACGCGTCTGCTGCTCAACATCCGCCGCTCGGCGATCGTGTTGATCCTCTTGCTCGGCTATGCCTATTACCACCTGGCCGGCGAGGCCTACGCGCTGGTCAGCATCGGCCTGATCAGTTTTGCGGCCGTGGCCCAGTTTGCACCAGCCCTGTTTGGGGGCATGTACTGGAAAGGTGGGACTCGCCAGGGCGCCATGGCGGGTCTGGTGCTGGGTTTTGCGGTGTGGGTGTACACCCTGATGCTGCCTTCGCTGGCCAAGTCGGGCTGGATGTCGGATACCTTTCTCGTCGAAGGCCTGTTTGGCAATGCCTGGCTCAGGCCCGAAGCTTTTCTGGGGCTCACGGGATTAGACAACCTCACTCACTCGCTGTTCTGGAGCATGCTCTTCAATGTGGGGGCGTATGTGCTGGTGTCGTTGTGGCGCACGCCTTCGGCCCGGGAAACCAGCCAGGCGCTGCTGTTTGTGGACGTGTTCGAGCGCACCCATCTGGAGCGTCCGGTGTTCTGGCGTGGACAAGCCAGCGTGAACGAACTCTTGCCGCTGACGGAGCGTTTCCTGGGGCCAGAGAAAGCCCGTGCGGCTTTTCAGGCGTATGCGAGGCAGCAGGGCGTGGGCTCGCTCGACAAGCTGCAGGCCGATGCCGCACTCGTGCAGTTTGTGGAAACGCAACTGGCTGGTGCCATCGGCAGTGCATCGGCCCGGGTGATGGTGGCCTCCGTGGTGAAAGAGGAATCGCTCGACATCGACGATGTGATGGGGATCCTCGAAGAAGCCACCCGCTTGCGCATCCATTCCCTGGAGCTCGAAGAACAGTCTCGTTCGCTCGAACTGGCCACGGCCGAGCTTCGGGCGGCCAACGAGCAGCTCAAGAGCCTCGACCGGCTCAAGGACGATTTCATGTCGTCCGTCACGCACGAGTTGCGCACACCGCTCACGGCCATCCGTTCGCTGTCGGAAATGATGCTGGACGATCCCAAGATCCGGCTGGACGACCGCGTCCGTTTTCTGGGCATCATCGTTTCCGAATCGGAGCGGCTGAGTCGCCTGGTCAATCAGGTGCTGGACATGGCCAAGATCGAATCGGGCCATGCGGAATGGCACAACACCGATGTGGATCTGGTCGCTTTGGTCCAGCACGCCGCCGAAACCACGCAGGAACTGCTCCGTGAAAAACAGGCGGTGCTGCGGGTCGATCTGCCATCGGCGCCAGTGGTGATTCGAGCCGATGCCGACCGGTTGACCCAGGTGATGCTGAACCTGATTTCGAACGCCGCCAAATTTGTGCCCGCTGGCAGCGGAGAAGTGCAGGTTCGCATGAAGCGGAATCCGCAATCGGTGACCATCGAGGTGCAGGACAACGGCCCCGGTGTGCCCCCAGACCAGCACGCGCTGGTCTTCGAGAAATTCCGGCAGGGGGGCGATCGGGTCAACCGGCCTCAGGGAACCGGCCTGGGCCTGCCGATCAGCCGACAGATCGTCGAGCACTTCGGTGGCCGCATGTGGCTGGTCAGTCAGCCTGGCAGCGGAGCCACTTTTGCTTTTGAATTGCCTTTGGGAGACAGCCTGTGAGAGCCACCATTCTGATTGCCGATGACGAACCCAACATCCTGATTTCACTGGAGTTCCTGATGAAGCGTGAGGGATACGAGGTCAAGCTGGCCCGGGACGGCCAGGAGGCGATCGATGCGATCGTCGAACACCGGCCTGACCTCGTGCTGCTCGACGTGATGATGCCTCGCAAGACCGGGTTCGAGGTCTGCCAGGAAATCCGCGCACACGATGCCGTCAAATCCACCCGCATCCTCATGCTGACCGCCAAGGGTCGTGACACCGATGTGGCCAAAGGCCTGGCGCTCGGGGTGGACGCCTACATGACCAAACCCTTCTCCACCCGGGAACTCGTGGAGAAGGTTCGCAGCATGCTGGGAGCCTGACATGGCAGGCCCCCGCCGAACCGATCGACGTCTGTGGTGGCTGCTGGGGGTGGCGGCAGCCGTTTCCGTGGCGTGGTTGCTGCTCACGTTCTGGCTCATCGGCTCGACGCTCGAAGCCGAAGCGCGTGAAGCGGTCTGGTCCCTCATCGGTGAGCGTCTGGTTTTGGTCAGTCTCACCTGGGCAGCGGGGATGGCTGCCATTGCATGGGGCCTGAAACGGTGGTTCGACCACTGGATCACGCCTTCGGTGCAACTGGCCGAGGAAGCCCGGGTGCTGTTGCGGACCGACGTGGTGCGGGAGCTGCGTCCGAAGGGCAATATCGAAACCCGTGAACTGGCCAAGCTGTTCAACCAGCTGGTGGGCCAGCGGGAAGACCTTCGGCGGGAGATGGATGAAAAGGTGAAGGCGGCGGCGCAGGGTATCGAACAGGAAAAATCCCGGCTGGCGGCCCTGATGTCCGAGCTGACACAGAGTGTGGTGGTCTGCAATCTCGATGGCCGCATCCTCCTGTACAACAACCGGGCGCGCATGCAGTTCCGGGCGATGTCGGCAGCGCCCCGGCTGGCTGACGGGGCGGAACTGATCGGCATCGGTCGGTCCATCTACACCGCTTTCGACCGCAAACTGGTGGCCCACGCGCTGGAGAGTGTGCAGCAGCGATTGCACCGGGGCGCCGCACACCCCACCGCCCAGTTTGTCACCACCACCCGTGCGGGGCAGTTGCTGCGTGTCCAGATGGCGCCTGTGCGTGCCACGGCGGCCGCAGAGGAGGCCGATGCGCCCGGCAGGCTGGCCGGTTTTGTGCTCATGCTGGAGAACATCACCCGCGATTTCGATCAGGAATCGGCACGGGAGCGACTGCTGCTGGGCCTGACCGAAGGCAGCCGGGCAGCACTGGCCAACATCAAGGCAGCGGTGGAAATGCTCGACTATCCCGATCTGGAAGCGCCGATGCGCGAGCGCTTCCTGGGTGTGGTCAGAGAGGAGGTGGAAGGGATGTCGCGACGGATCCATACCCTGGTCAGCGAATCCGCCGACAGCCTCAAGACCCGCTGGCCCATGGAGGAAATGCTGGGTGCCGATCTGGTGTCGGCTGCTTCGCGTCGCATCGAGGAAGCGTTGGGCCTGGCGGTGGCCGACGAGGGCGTGGACGCCCAGCTCTGGTTGCGCATCGAGAGCTTTTCCATCTTGCAGGCCCTGCTGTTCCTGTCGGCCAGGCTCAAGGAGGCGTTTGATATCCGTTCGGTGGCCTTGCGCTTGCAGCCGGCTTCACAGGGGCAGCACAAAGTCGAGCTGGATCTGGTCTGGCAAGGCCCTGCGGTCAGCACCGAGACCGCCATGGGCTGGGAAATGGATTCGATGCGGGTGGGGCAGGAGATCTCGTCCCTGTCGGTACGCGATGTGGTCGAAAGGCATTCGGGGGCATTCTGGTTCGAGCGTGACCGTGCCGCTCAGCGTTCGTGTTTCCGTTTCCTGCTGCCTGCTGCTGCCCCGCAGGAGCAACTCGACGCTGCCGCCTATGTGCGCACCGAAAGCCGGCCCGAGTATTACGACTTTGACCTGTTCCGCAGCACGCCGAGCAGCCAGGCGCTGGAGGACATGCCACTCACCGACCTGGCCTACACCGTTTTCGACACCGAAACCACCGGTCTCAATCCGGCGCAGGGTGACGAGATCATCCAGATCGGTGCGGCTCGCATTTTCAATGGCAAGCTGCTCAAGCAGGAATGTTTTGATCAACTGGTCGATCCAGGCCGGTCGATTCCGCCTGCCTCCATTCCCATCCATGGCATCACGCCCGACATGGTGGCCGGCCAGCCTCGCATCACCGAGGTGCTACCGGCCTTCCATGCGTTTGCCCAGGACACCGTGCTGGTGGCCCACAACGCCGCCTTTGACATGCGTTTCCTGCAACTCAAGGAAAAGGCCACCGGGCTGGTGTTCGATCAGCCGGTGCTCGACACACTGCTGCTTTCGGCCGTGATCCATCCGAACCAGGACTCGCACCGCCTGGAAGCGATTGCCGAGCGATTCAATGTCACGGTGATTGGCCGCCACACCGCCATGGGCGACGCCATGGTGACCGCCGAGGTGTTTCTCAAGCTGATCCCGTTGCTCGCCGAAAAGGGCATCCACACCCTCGGGGAAGCCCGCACCGCCGCCCAGCAGACCTACTACGCCCGTCTCAAATACTGAGCGGGCGGCTCCGGGGGGTCAGCGGCTCATCGGGTACCGGTGGGCCAGCGCCCCCTGGAGGCTCTTGACCACCGCAAAAGCCTCTTTCAGGTGGCCACGTTCGAAGTTGGACAGCTCGTCCGGCCTGAGGTAGTTGTCGGCGGCGTGGCCATCCGACATGCGGCGGGCCTGGTGCTGCAGACGCAGGGTGCTCAGGTATTCCAGGGCATCGAGCAAGTCGCGAACCCGCTGTTCACTGATCTCGCCGCTGGCGGCGGCGTTTTCCAGCCGCTCCCGGGTGTTCACGGCTGGCGAGCCGCCCGCAAGGGCATAGACCCTGGCCAGATCGATGATCGGCACGATCCCGGTGTGTTTCAGGTCGATGGTGCCGTCGTGATCCCCGCCCTTGATCAGGGACAGGTTGCCCAGCCAGTTCAGAGGCGGCTGGTGCATGATCGCATTGCCCACCATGAAGGCCAGGAAGAGGCGCTGACTACGAGTGCGCTCCAGCACTTCCGTGCGCAAGGTGTCCAGCAGTTGCTGCCGACCGTAAACGAATCGCTGATCAAAGAACACGCAGGTGAGCATCAGGGCCTTGGGGTCGGGCTGATCGATCCAGCGGTGAAAGTACTGCCGCCATTTCTTCAGGGGTTGGCGCCAGTCGTCGGTCATGGCCATCATCTCGCCCGGGCAATACACATAGCCGCAGGCATGGAGGCCATCGCAAACGAACTGTGACAACGCCTTGAAATAGTCCCCATGCACCGCAGGATCGTAGGCATCATCGAGGATCATGCAGTTGTCCTGATCCGACTTGGCGGTCTGCTCGTTGCGCCCCTGCGATCCCGCAGCCACCCAGGCGAAATCGACGGGAGGCGGGCCCAGCTTCAGCTCGCCGAGTTGCAGGAGGCGGGAAGTCAGGGCGTCGGTGATCGCCGACACGATATGCCCGGTGCTGAAGGCGCTGGCCTCGGCGGCTGCGAGGTTCTGCTGCAGTTGCTTGATGCGGCCGCTCGTTTCAATCAGCCCTTCGACCGTCGTCTGCTTGTAGATCGCCCCGGCCAGATACACCGCCGAGTTGCTCTGTTGCTCGGTCAGGTCGGTGCTCGTGATCATGCCCGCCACTTCCTGGCCATTCATCACGGGTACGTGGTGGATGTTGTGCCGGGCCATCATGAGCAGGGCATCGAACGCATGCCGATGAATGTCGATGGTCATGGGCGCCAGCGTGGCGATCTCCATGATCGGGCGCTGGGTATCCAGCCCGGCGGCCACCACCCGATTGCGAAGATCGCGATCGGTGATGAGTCCGAACAGCACACCGTCCTGAACAATCAGCACCGACGACACCCGCTGGTCGCGCATGGTCTGTGCCGCTGCCATGATCGGCGTCTGCGGAGGCAGTGAAATGGCCTTGCGTTTGATCAGGGTCCTGACCGGGGTGGTGATCAGGTTGATGTAGTTGTCGGCGCTTCGGGGCTGGGGTTGTTCTGCCATGGGTGCGGGTGGGCTTGAAGACCGTTCATCCTACACTTTGATGATGTCCCGAGGCTTGTTCTTCGTCAATGTTCTGGCGGTCATCCGCCGCGGGGTCGCGCGTTCAGGGTTTTCACGGGCTGTTCAAAGGTGCAGGTCCCCGTGGCTCTGCCGTTAAGCTACAGGGTAGAAAGTCGTTCATGCTCTTCATCGTCACCGCCGTCAAGCTCCTTGCCGAAGTTGCCTTGCTCTCGCTGATCGGGCGCTGGCTGCTGGGTGCGTGGCTGAGTCGGCTGAACCCGGGGCAGACGGCAGGCAACCCCTTCCTTTGGGTGTTGACGACCCTGTCTGCGCCGCCAGTGTGGCTGGTGTCCCGACTGACATCCCGATGGGTGCATGCCCGGCATCACCTGAAGATGGCCCTGGGCCTGACGGCGCTGGTCTGGATTCTGGCCACCGTGCTCAAGATCCGGTTCTGCGTCGATGCAGGCATGGAGTTGTGTCGTTGAGTTTCGTTGCCAGGCTTTCAGGTGATCCGGGATGGCTGACCCTCGCGGCACGCGCGGCATCCTGTGCCGGTGCGCGTCGGTTCGAGACATCCTGCTGGTTCGCGATTCACCGGGTGCAGCCCCTTCACCCTCAGGCCCTGTCGGCCATGGCTTTTGTCAGAGCCCGGGAAGGCAGGTTGCAGGCAGCCCTAGGCTGGCAGAAACGGGTGGTGCGCCGTTCTCCGATGGAGGCAGCGGCCTGGTTCAACCTGGGTTACCTGCAGGACCAGTTGAACCAGCCTGAGCAAGCCGCGACCTCGTTTGCCCGTGCCGTCGAGCTCTCACCGACACTCGATACCGCCTGGTACGGGCTGGGTTGCGCACTCCGGCGCCTCGGGCGCCTGCCTGAAGCCCTCGATGCCCTGGCCAGAAACGTGGCCTTGCAGCCCTGGAGTCCGCATGGATTCGAAGAGATGGTGCATGTCCAAGCAGACCTGAATCACCCGAGCGAGGTCAGGCGTCTGATCGATCATCTGGGTCGTTTCGAGCCCCGGGTGGCCGAACGGCTCGAAGTCGCTTATGCCGACCTGTACGTGGCCGGGGAGCCTTCCCATGCATCCTGACCGCCACCCCTACTGGAAGCGAATCCGGCGGCTGACGCTGTGGTTGCTTCTGATCTGGTTTCTGGTCTCTTTTGTTCTGACCTTTTTTGCCCGGGAGCTTTCCTTCCTGTTTTTTGGATGGCCCTTCAGCTTCTGGATGTCTGCCCAGGGCGGTTTGCTGGTTTACGCCGCCATCATCGCCTATTACGCCTGGTACATGAACCGACTGGACGACGAGCACGGTGTGGAAGAGTCCGCCACCCCGGAAGAGACGCACGAGCATTGACATGAACGCCGTCACCCAGCGCGTCTTCCGCCGGCAACTCGACAAGGTGTACATCTGGTACACCCTGCTGTTTTTTCTGTTCGTGTTGGCCCTGGCCATCCTCGAGCAGATGGGGTTGCCCCGACCGTGGATCGGCATGATCTTCATGCTGGCGACCATTGGTGTCTACGCCACGATCGGCATCATGAGCCGGACCATCGACCCGGTCGAATACTACGTGGCCGGGCGACGTGTGCCCGCGGTGTACAACGGCATGGCGACGGGAGCCGACTGGATGTCGGCCGCTTCCTTCATCGGACTCGCCGGCACCCTCTACGTGCAAGGCTACAACGGTCTGGCTTTTGTCCTGGGCTGGACCGGCGGTTACTGTCTGGTGGCCCTGCTGCTGGCGCCATACCTGCGGCGTTTCGGTCGCTTCACCATCCCCGATTTCCTGGCCGAACGTTACGGGGGGCGTTGGCCGCGTCTGCTGGGTATCTTCGCCGCCATCGTGTGTTCGTTCATCTATGTGGTGGCGCAGATATACGGGGTGGGCCTCATCACCTCCCGCTTGACGGGTGTGGCCTTCGAAGTGGGCGTTTTTCTGGGTTTGGGGGGGATTCTCGTGTGTTCCTTCCTGGGGGGCATGCGTGCCGTCACCTGGACCCAGGTGGCTCAGTACATCGTGCTGATCATTGCCTACCTGCTGCCGGTGGTCTGGCTGTCGATCAAGCAGACGGACTTTCCCGTTCCGCAACTGATTTATGGCAAGCAACTGGAAAAGATCACCGAGCGCGAGAAGGAGCTGACCGAAGACGAGGCCGAAATCCAGGTGCAGATGATCTACCGACATCGGGCTGGTGTGCTCGAAGACAAGTTGAAGGATCCGATTGCCGCCCTTCAGTACGACCGATTCCTGGCTGAGCAATACCTTGAAGCCCTGCGGGCCTTCGACGGTCTGGCTTCCGAGGTGGCCGAGGCCGAAAAAGAGCTGTCGCGCCTGCCCCGTGACGAGGCGAGTGCCGTGGCTTTGTGGACGCGCCAGCTCGCAGAAGCGCAGGCCAAGTCCCAGCCACTCAACGGGATGCAGCCGCATGCCCAGGCTTTTGCCGGCAACCCCGATGGCACCGCGGAAGAGCAGCAGCGGTTCACCGAGTCCCGCCGCAACTTTCTGGCGCTGGTGTTCTGCCTCATGCTGGGGACGGCTGCCCTGCCTCACATCCTGATGCGTTACTACACGGTGCCCGACGTGAAACAGGCGCGTCAGTCGGTGACTTGGTCACTGCTCTTCATCAGCCTGCTTTACTTCACCGCACCGGCCCTGGCGGTGCTGGTGAAGTTCGAGGTGTTCAGCGTGCTGGTGGGCACGCCGTTCGACCACTTGCCACAGTGGGTCTCCGCCTGGAGCCAGGTGGACGCGGGCCTGCTGAGTGTGCGCGATGTCAACCGAGACGGTTTGCTGCAACTCAACGAGATCTCGATCGGCACCGACATCATCGTGCTGGCCACCGCTGAAATTGCGGGTTTGCCTTATGTCATTGCCGGACTGGTGGCGGCAGGAGGCCTCGCCGCCGCGCTTTCGACGGCCGATGGCCTGCTGCTCACCATTGCCAACGCCCTGAGTCACGATCTGTATTACAAGATGATCGATCCCCACGCGGCCACGGCCCGTCGGGTGACGATTTCCAAAGTGCTCCTGCTGGTCGTCGCGCTGGCGGCTGCCTATGTGGCAGCCCAGAAGCCTGCCGATATCCTCTTCCTGGTGTCGTCTGCGTTCTCGATTGCCGCATCGGCCTTTTTCCCCGCACTGGTTCTGGGTATTTTCTGGCGCAGGACCACCGGTATCGCGGCGGTCCTGGGCATGCTGGGCGGGCTGGGGGTGACCTTCTATTACATGGCCACCACGCAGCCCTGGCTGCGCTCGGCCTTCGGCATCACGGGCCCCATCGATCTCTGGTGGGGCATTCAGCCCATCTCGGCCGGCGTCTTCGGCGTCCCTGTAGGGTTTGCCATCATGGTTTTCGTGAGCCTGATCACGCCAGCCCCGCCTGCGCGGGTTCAGCAATTGATCAACCGGGTACGGGGTCGTCCAGCTATCAGGGCGTCAGATCGTCGAAATTGATCCAGCTTGTCTGGCGGGTTATAATGCTAGGCTAACCTTGCTGCACCCTGTGGACGCCGGGGCAGCTTTCATCCACAAGGAGAATCCATGCGTCATTATGAAATCGTGATGCTCATCCACCCGGATCAGAGCGAACAGGTTCCAGCCATGCTGGAGCGCTACAAAGGCATGATCACAGCCGGTAACGGTCAGGTGCATCGTGTCGAGGACTGGGGCCGCCGCCAACTGGCCTACCAGATCAACAAGCTGTCCAAGGCACATTACCTGTGCCTGAACATCGAGGCCGATCAGGCCGTGATGGGTGAGCTGGAACACGCCTTCCGTTTCAACGATGCCGTCCTGCGTCATCTGGTTATCCAGAAGAAGAAGGCCGAAACACAGCCTTCCTCCATGATGAAGGCTGTCGAGCGCGAAGAGGCCCGCAAGACTCAGCAACAGGAGGCCACGGCGTAATTTCCGTGTCGGGTGTGGAGTCTGCTCCCCTCAACCGGCTGTCCATCACGGCGACTCTGGTCGAAGTCATGGCTCTGCGGTTCACGCCAGCTGGCATTCCTGCGATCGACGCCGTCCTGGAGCATGCATCCGGGCAAGTCGAAGCGGGTCAGGTGAGACAGGTCGCTCTGCGTATCCGGGCGGTCGCATTCGGTGCAATGGCCGAATCGCTGGCTCGGTTGTCACTGGGAACTCAGTGGATCTGCCACGGTTTCCTGACCAACACCCGCAATGGAAAAGGCATCGTGTTCCATATTCAAGATCTCAATCCCATTTAAGGAAGCACCCTCATGGCTGCCCCCAAGCGTTTCAACAAAGACAAGCGCCCCAAGCGCAACACCCAATCGCTGCTGTTCAAGCGCAAGAAGTTCTGCCGCTTCACCGTGGCTGGTGTGGAAGAAGTGGACTACAAGGACGTGGACGTCCTGCGTGACTTCATCGCCGAGAACGGCAAGATCATTCCCGCTCGTCTGACCGGTACCCGCGCGATCTATCAGCGTCAGGTCACCACCGCGATCAAGCGCGCCCGTTTCCTGGCCCTGCTGCCCTACAGCGACCAGCACCGCGTCTGATCAGAAGGAGTTCCATCATGCAAATCATTCTGCTCGACAAAGTTGTGAATCTTGGCAATCTGGGCGATGTCGTCCGGGTCAAGGATGGCTACGCCCGCAACTTCCTGATTCCCACGGGCCGCGCCCGTCGTGCCACGCAGTCCGCCGTGGCCGAATTCGAAGCCCGGCGTGCCGAACTCGAAAAGGCGGCTGCCGCCAAACTGGCTGAAGCACAGGCCCTGGGCGATAAACTCAATGGCATCACCATCAAGCTGAGCCAGAAGGCTGGCGTGGATGGTCGTCTGTTCGGTTCCGTGACCAACCACGACATCGCCGACGAACTGGTGAAGCAGGGTTACGCCGTGGCCAAGTCCCAGATCCGGATGCCCAATGGCCTCCTGAAGAACGTGGGTGATTACACGGTCCAGATCGGTCTGCACACGGATGTCGTTGTGGATGTCAACATCGCTGTTCTGGGTGAAACGGCCTGAGTGCGTCCGACCTGCTCAACAAAAAACCGGCTCAAGCCGGTTTTTTGTTGTCTTACCAGAGTTTCCACCACGGCCCCCGATCTTTCTCGAATCCCTGTCTGAGAAAGACGCTGTCCGGGAAATTGGTGTCCATGATCCGGCGGGTGTCTGTGGCCAGATCTGACATGCCCAGTGCCTCGTAGGAGCGAAGCATGATGTACAGGGCTTCCTCGGCAGCGGGGACGCCCTGATAGTCCGTCACGGCAATCTGCGCGCGGTTGAGGGCAGCCACGTAAGCCCCTCGATTGAAATAGTATCGCGCGACATGCACCTCGGACTGAGCCAGCGAGTTGATGATGTAGGTCATCCTCAGGCGAGCATCCGGTGAGTAACGCGAATCGGGAAAGCGTTCGACCAGTTCCTTGAAGGCTTCGAACGATACCTTGGCGGCTTTCTGGTCCCGTTCGGAGAGATCCTGGCGGGAGATGAAGCCGAACAAACCCAGGTTGTCGTTGAAGTTCACGATCCCCTTCAGGTAAAGCGCGTAATCCAGCGCGGGGCTGGCGGGATGCAGGCGGATGAACCGGTCGATCGTGGCAACGGCCTGGGCTTGCTCGCCGGCCTTGTAATGTGCGAAGGCCTTTTCGAGTTGGGCCTGCTGCGCCAGGGGCGTTCCTGCCGCCCGGCCTTCCAGCTTTTCGAAGAGTGTCACCGCGCGTTCGAAATTCCCGCTGTTTCGCTCGTCGATGGCTTCGGCGTAAATGCGGTTCGGACTCCAGTTGGCCGTCGGGTCGGTCGGATTTTTGCTGGCGCAGGCGCTCAGCAGGACCGCCACGCTCACCGCAGTCAGCCAGCGGCGCTCGAGAGTGAGAGTGGATAATCTTTTCAACAACATCGAGTGCAAACCTTTGCGAACGGGCGATCAATTGACTCAATCCATTATATCGGTGGACCCTTCGGTCGAAGACCTCGACCCGGCAGTTGAAATCGAAACCCGTCAGTGGAGTGTCGATCAGGGCCTGCATGGTCTGAGGCTCGACAAGGGCATGGCCGAGTTGGTGCCTGGTTTCTCCCGATCATGGATCCAGCAACTCATCGCCGATCAGCATGTCAGCCTGAATGGCAGGCGTTGCGACAAGGCCTCCACGCGGCTGAAGATCGGCGACCGGTTGCAGGCCGAACTGCACCCACCGGCTCAGGTCAGCGCCTTTCTGCCCGAGTCCATCCCCCTGGCGGTGATCCACGAAGACGATCACCTGATGGTCATTGACAAGCCAGCAGGGATGGTGGTGCATCCGGCAGCAGGGAACTGGACCGGTACGCTTCTGAACGCCCTGATGGCCTACCATCCTGCTGCGCAGCGACTCCCCCGAGCGGGGATCGTTCACCGTCTTGACAAGGACACCAGCGGCCTGATGGTCGTCGGGAAAACGCAGGAGGCTTGCGAAATCCTGGCCCGGCAGATTGCCGCTCGACAGGTTCACCGGGTGTATGTGGCACTGGTGCACGGGGAAATGGTCCGCCTGTCCGACCAGGAGATCACAGGCTGGATCGCCCGCGATGCCCGCCATCGACTCCGCATGGCGGTGGTGCCTGATGGCACATCTGGCGCTCGGGATGCCTTGACCCGTGTGCGGCCCCTCGATCGCGCACCGGGTGTCACCTGGGTCGGTTGCAAGCTGCATACCGGCCGTACCCATCAGATCCGGGTCCACATGGCTTCCATCGGTCATCCCCTGGTGGGGGATGTCCTTTACGGGGGGCGGCCGCAGTGGGGTTTGTCACGCCAGGCATTGCACGCCCATGTGCTGGCATTCCGTCATCCAGTGAGCGGGGAAGTGATCCGGCTGGAAAGCCCCCTGCCTGCAGACCTGCGAGAGGCGGTCGTTTCGGCCGGTCTGAATTACAATCTGAATCGATTGTGGCAAATCGATGTCGAGCTTGCCGCACCACCTGCGTGACCCGTCCTTTTCCTGTCGTCGGCTGTCGCACCCTGTGTTGGCCCCGCCGGCCACCCTCCACCCTATCTCACCAGGCCTGACACCATGAACACGGCGGATGCCAGACGCATCCTCGAAACCGCGCTGCTATGCGCCAGTGAACCCATGTCCCTTCGTGACATGTCGGTTCTGTTCGATGGTGTCCTGCGCCCCGACACCCTCCGTCAGATACTGGCCGATCTGCAGCTGAGCTGGTCGGGCAAAGGGCTTGAGCTGGTGCGTCTGGCGAGTGGCTGGCGCTTTCAGAGCCGGCCCGAGTTGCGCCCCTTCCTCGACCGCCTGCACCCCGAAAAGCCTCCCCGGTACAGCCGTGCCGTGATGGAGACCCTGGCCATCATCGCTTACCGTCAGCCCGTGACGCGAGGTGACATGGAAGACATTCGTGGGGTCACGATTCACTCAGGCATCCTCAAGCAACTTGAAGATCGGGGCTGGGTCGAGGTCATCGGCCACCGAGAAACCATTGGTCGACCTGCACTCTATGCCACCACGCGTCAGTTGCTTGACGATCTGGGTCTGGATTCGATCGACCAGCTCCCTCCACTCGATACCCCTGCGGTTGCCCAAGCTTTCCTGCCGGAGCTGGAAATGTCATTGTCTGACGCCACTCTGCTGTCTCCATCCCCCTCCGATTCCCCCATCGTCCGCTCATGACCAGACCGCCGGCCCCATCTGTTTCTGCCCACTCCGCCGCCAGTGAGGGTGAGGTCCATTTCGAGGAAGTCATTTCCGGTGTGTTCGATGAGGCCCAGGCCGCATCGGAGGCGCTGGTGCCGAAGCGTGTTCTCACGCCTCAGGCGGATTCGCCCAAGTTGCACAAGGTCCTGGCTCAGGCCGGTTTGGGCTCGCGACTGGAGATGGAGCAGATGATTCTGGAGGGCCGAATCTCGGTGAATGGGGAGCCTGCCCACATTGGCCAGCGCATCCAGTTTGGCGACATCATCAAGATCAATGGCAAGCCCATCAAGGTGCGGATTGCTCCCCCGCCCCCCAGAGTACTCGCTTATCACAAGCCGGCGGGCGAGGTGGTCACCCACGACGACCCGCAGAACCGACCCACGGTTTTTCGCCGCCTGCCTCGATTGCATACGGGCAAATGGCAGTCCGTGGGCCGTCTCGATCTGAATACCGAAGGTTTGCTGCTGTTCACCAATTCCGGTGAACTGGCCAACAAGCTCATGCATCCCCGGTTCGGGCTTCAGCGCGAATACGCGGTCAGGGTGCTGGGCGCATTGAGCAACGATGAAAAGGACCAGTTGCTGGCGGGTGTGCCGCTCGACGATGGAATGGCCCAGTTTCTCAGCATCGAAGACGGTGGAGGCGAGGGCGCCAACTGCTGGTACCGCGTCACCATTGCCGAAGGTCGCAACCGGGAGGTGCGGCGGATGTTCGAGGCCGTGGGTCACGCCGTCAGTCGCCTGATCCGCATCCGCTATGGGGCGGTGGTGTTGCCCCGTGGTCTGCGTCGCGGTGTCTGGATGGAACTGGACAGCCGGGATGTGGCGCGGTTGACCGAGGCCACCGGCATGGACCGGTCCATGGAATCGAAGGCGCGTCAGTTCCAGGCGAAACAGCCGGTTCGCAACCCTTCACGCCGACAGGGTCAGGGACCCCGTCCAAGTACCCCGAAACTGGTGGATGGTCCTTCAATGCCACGATCCGGCGCGGCAGGCCCTTCTGCTGGCAGGCGCCGAACCGATGAGCGGCGTCAGGGGCCGCAGTCGCCCGATCCGATGAAAACGTCCTATGGCTACATGGGTGCTGATGCCCGCCCTTCTCGTCGTCCTTCATCGCCAGGTGGCAATCCGGGCCGAAAGTCACGTGGGGGCCCGCGCTGATCAGGCCTTGTCGGGCTGAACTGTCTCATGATCTTCCAATTCACCCGTTAAAATCAAAGGCTTTGCCAACCTTTTGATCAACCACCCTCGGGAACCTACATGGCCATCGAACGCACTCTCTCCATCATCAAGCCAGACGCCGTTGCCAAGAACGTCATCGGCCAGATCTACAGCCGTTTTGAGGCCGCTGGCCTGAAAATCGCAGCCGCCAAGCTGGTTCATCTGTCGCGTGCCGAAGCCGAGCAGTTCTACGCTGTCCACAAACAGCGTCCTTTCTTCAAGGATCTGGTCGATTTCATGATTTCCGGCCCCGTCATGATTCAGGTGCTGGAAGGCGAGAACGCCATTGCCAGGAACCGTGAACTGATGGGCGCCACCGACCCCAAGAAGGCCGCTGCCGGTACCATCCGTGCTGACTTCGCCGACAGCATCGACGCCAATGCCGTGCACGGCTCCGACGCCCCTGAAACCGCTGCGGTCGAAGTGTCCTTCTTCTTCCCTGGCATGAACGTGTACGCACGCTGATCATGCGATGACGGCCAATTTGCTCGATTTCGACCTCGACGGGTTGGCCGCCTTCTGTGAGCGGCTCGGAGAAAAGCGTTTCCGGGCCGTCCAGCTCTTCCGCTGGATTCACCAGAAAGGCGTGTCCCGTTTCGAGGACATGACCGATCTGGCGCGCAGCCTGCGCGAAAAGCTTCCCGGGGTCTGCGAAGTGCGCGGCCTGAGGGTTCTCACTCAGCAGGAATCGGCCGACGGCACCATCAAATGGCTGTTTGACGTCGGTGATGGCAATGCCGTCGAATCCGTGTTCATTCCCGAAGACGATCGGGGCACCCTTTGCGTCTCGTCTCAGGCCGGGTGTGCCGTGGGTTGCCGCTTCTGTTCCACCGGTCATCAGGGTTTCAGTCGCAACCTCACCACGGGCGAAATCGTGGCTCAGCTCTGGTTTGCCGAACATTTCCTGCGTCAGCGACTGGGTGTGCAGGAGCGGGTCATTTCGAATGTGGTCATGATGGGCATGGGAGAGCCCCTGCAGAATTACCATGCACTCGTCCCCGCGCTCAAGGTGATGCTGGATGACCACGGGTATGGTCTGTCACGCCGTCGCCTGACGGTGTCCACATCGGGAGTCGTTCCCCTGATGGACCGGCTGGCCCAGGACTGTCCGGTGGCGTTGGCGGTGTCGCTCCACGCCCCCAATGACGCGTTGCGTGACGATCTGGTGCCACTGAACCGCAAGTATCCGATTGCCGAGTTGCTCGATGCCTGCCTGCGCTACCTGCCAGCAGCCCCGCGGGACTTCATCACATTCGAATACTGCATGCTCGCCTGGGTCAATGACCAGACCGAGCACGCCGATCAACTGATTCATCTGCTTCGGAACCATGGCGGCCGGGGTGTCCCTTCCAAGGTCAACCTGATTCCATTCAACCCGTTTCCCGGCTCCGGTTTGCATTGCTCTGGGCGCGATACCGTCAAGGCATTTGCGGAACGACTGAATGCGGCCGGTATCATCACCACCGTGCGCAAAACCCGCGGTGATGACATCGACGCCGCTTGCGGCCAGTTGGCTGGCGATGTCCAGGACCGGACCCGCGTCACCCAGCGCATGGCCCGGCTTCGGCAGGGCGAACAGGTCATCACCTGGGCGCAAACCCACAAGGAGACTCCCGCATGATGTCACGCTGGCGATGGTCGATCGGACTGTCTTTCGCTGTGTTGGTCTTCCTGACGGCTTGTGGCAGCAGCCCGGTGACTTCAGAGTCGGAAAGGGCCTGGATGACCCAGTCCGATGAGCCGGAGGCAAGACGCCGAGCCCGCGTCAGACTGGAACTGGCTGCCGGCTACTTCGAGCAGGGGCAGACGATGGTTGCACTCGAGGAGGTCAAGCAGGCCCTGAATGCCGACCCGGGCTTCCCGGCAGCCTACAACCTGCGGGGTCTGATCTTCATGCAGCTCAATGAGCCCCGGCTGGCGGAGGACAGTTTTCAGCAGGCCTTGCGTCTGTCGCCCCGAGATGGCGACACCTGGCACAACCTGGGCTGGATGCACTGTCAGCAAGAGCGCTACAGCGATGCCGTTCAGGCTTTTGGAAGGGCCTTGCAGGCACCGGCTTATGCGTCTGCGGCTCGAACCTGGATGGTCCAGGGTATCTGTCAGGCCCGTGCCGGTCAGAAGGCCGAAGCGGAGCAGAGTCTGGCGAGGGCGTTCGAGCTGGATGCCTTGAATCCGATCACCCTGTACAACCTGTCCTTGCTGTTGCACCAGCGTGGTGAAACCGAGCGCGCCCGGTTTTACCTCAGGCGCCTCAACAATTCCGAACTGGCCAATGCGGAATCGCTCTGGCTGGGCGTGAAAATCGAAAACCGGCTGCAGAACCGCGAGGCCTCACGCCAACTGGGGACCCAGTTGTTGCGCCGTTTCCCCGAATCCCGTGAAGCCAATGCCTATGAGCGAGGGGCTTTCCATGAGTGAACCCACCACTGGCACCAACGGCGCTCCCGTCGAGGCAGAGACATCCCTGGAAGAAGGCGGTGCCAAGCCTGCCCTGACCCTGAAACAGGCCCGTGAGCGAGCGGGTCTTCATCCTGTGGCAATGGCCGCAATGCTCAAAGTGCCCGTCAAACGGCTTGAAGCCCTGGAGGCGGGGCGTTTCGATGAATTGCCCGACATGACATTCGCCAGAGCGCTGGCTCTGAGTGTCTGTCGGGTACTGAAGGTCGATCCCGCGCCCATCCTCGCCACGTTTCCGGCGGGCGGAGAAGTGCGCCTGAGCGATATCGACCGTTCGCTGAACCAGCCCCTGCCTTCACGCAAGGCGACCGTCTCCGGTCCATCTGCTGCTTCCATCAATCCCCGGCTGTCATGGCCAGTCGGTCTGGCCGTGTTGCTGGCCGTGGTCGCGCTGGTCATGTGGTTTTATCTGCCTGCTGAACATTCACCGGCCCTTGTCGAACCCGTGTCCGGTGCACCTGAAAACCCGGTGCCCGCGCCCGAGCCTGTCTTGGCCGTTCCGGATGAATCAACGACGACTCAGTCATCGGCCTCGCTGGTCGACGTCACACCGGCCACGTTGCCACCCTCGTCCGACGAGAGGGCCCGTGGTTTCGTTCTACGGGCTGTCGAAGCGTCTTGGGTACAGGTGACCGGGTCATCGGGGCGGGTGCTGGTTCAACGCAGTCTCCAGCCGGGTGAGTCGGTGGCGCTGTCTGCCGACTTTCCCCTGACTGTGGTGGTCGGTCGTGCCGATATGGTGGAGGTCTCGTTGCGGGGTCAGGCATTCGACATGACACCCCACACACGAAACAACGTGGCCCGCTTCGAGGTCAACTGATCATCATGGCTGTCGATTTTTCCAATCCAGAGCCTGGCCAGCCGGTTTCCAGTCCGTTTGGCCAACGCAAGTCTCGCATGGGTACCGTCTCATGGGGATCGCATCAGGTCACCGTGGGTGGCCACGCACCCGTCCGGGTTCAGTCCATGACCAACACGGACACCGCCGATGCCGTGGCCACAGCCATTCAGGTCAGGGAACTGGCGATGGCGGGTTCCGAGCTGGTGCGCATCACCGTCAACAACGACGAGGCAGCCAAGGCGGTGCCCTACATCCGCGAGCAGCTTGACCGCATGGAGATTCCGGTTCCCCTGATCGGTGATTTCCACTACAACGGCCACCGCCTGCTGACCGATCACCCTGACATGGCACAGGCTCTTTCCAAGTACCGGATCAACCCGGGCAACGTGGGGCGGGGCGAGAAGAAGGACCGGCAGTTTGGCCAGATGGTCGAAGCGGCGTTGCGCTGGAACAAACACATCCGCATCGGGGTGAACTGGGGCAGTCTGGATCAGGATCTGCTTGCTTCGATGATGGACGAGAACGCGCGCCGGGTGAAGCCATGGGATGCCAGGCAGGTCATGTACGAGGCACTGATCACCTCGGCCTTGCAGTCGGCTGCCCAGGCCGAGCAGATCGGCATGAAGCCTGAGGACATCGTGCTGTCGTGCAAGGTCAGTGGGGTGCAGGACCTCATTGCCGTTTATCAGGAATTGCATCGGCGTTGCGACTACCCGCTTCACCTGGGCCTGACCGAGGCGGGCATGGGTACCAAAGGCACGGTGGCCTCAGCGGCGGCCTTGTCGGTGCTGTTGCAGCAGGGGATCGGTGACACCATTCGCGTGTCGCTCACCCCCCAGCCTGGCGAGTCGCGCACTCAGGAAGTCGTGGTGGCCATGGAGATCCTGCAGGCGCTGGGTCTGCGCAGTTTTGTGCCCAGCGTCACGGCCTGCCCCGGTTGTGGCCGCACCACCAGCACCACCTTCCAGGAACTGGCCAAGCAGATCGACGATTTTCTGCGGGCTTCCATGCCTCAGTGGCGCGAGCGCTACCCTGGTGTGGAAAACCTCAAGGTCGCCGTGATGGGTTGCATCGTCAACGGGCCGGGCGAAAGCAAGCACGCCGACATCGGCATCAGCCTGCCTGGCACGGGCGAAGCGCCCGCTGCCCCGGTGTTCATCGATGGCGAGAAGCGTCTCACCCTGCGGGGCGAGGCCATTGCCACCGAGTTCCAGCAGATCGTTCAAGAATATATTCACAACAAGTTTGGTCACCCGGTTTAAGGGCATCCAGAACGCATTCATACGAAGCTCATGGCAGAGAAACTGAGTGCCGTCAAAGGCATGAACGACATTTTTGCGCCGGAATCGGTGCACTGGGAGTGGCTGGAGAGCAAGGTCCGCGACCTGATGGCGCGATACGCCTACCGAAATGTGCGCACGCCCATCGTCGAGCCCACCGGCCTGTTCATTCGTGGTCTCGGCGAGGTGACCGACATCGTCGAGAAGGAGATGTACTCTTTCGAAGACCGCCTGAACGGCGAACAGCTCACCTTGCGCCCCGAGGCCACCGCCGGCGTGGTGCGCGCGGTGATCGAGCACAACCAGCTTTACGATGGCCCCAAGCGCCTCTACTACATGGGGCCGATGTTCCGCCACGAGCGTCCACAGCGTGGCCGCTACCGTCAGTTCCATCAGGTCGGTGCCGAGGCGCTGGGCTTTGCCGGCCCGGATGTGGATGCCGAGCTCATCGTGATGGCCGCCGACCTGTGGGCCGAACTGGGCCTGACCGACGTCACGCTGGAAATCAACAGTCTGGGTCAACCGGCTGAGCGGTTGTCCCACCGGCAGGCGCTCATTGCCTATCTGGAGCAGCATGCAGAGCAACTGGATGAAGACGCCAGACGCCGTCTGCACAGCAACCCGCTGCGCATCCTCGACACCAAGAATCCGGCCATGCAGGCCCTGGTGGAGGCGGCGCCCCAACTGATGGATCACCTGGGCGCTGAGTCGCTGGCGCATTTCAACGGCCTGCGTGGCCTGCTGGATGCCCAGGGCATTGCCTATCGCATCAACCCCCGCCTGGTGCGGGGTATGGACTATTACAACCTCAGCGTGTTCGAGTTCGTCACCACGTCGCTGGGCGCGCAAGGCACGGTCTGCGCCGGTGGGCGTTACGATGGCCTGATTGCGCAGATCGGTGGCAAGCCCGCCCCGGCGGTGGGTTGGGCGCTGGGGGTGGAGCGGATTCTGGAACTGCTCAAGGCCCAGTCGCTACTGCCTGCCAACCTGGCGCCAGACTGTTATGCCATCGTGCCTCAGATGCAAGGGCAGGCTGTCGTGATGCAGGTGTTGCGTGCGTTGCGCCAGACCGGTGTGGCGGTACAGATGCACGCCGGTGGTCCGGACGGGCAGGGGAGCATGAAGTCCCAGTTCAAGAAGGCCGATGCCAGCGGGGCACGCTATGCATTGATTTTTGGTGAAAGTGAACTCGCCGCCGGCCAGGTGGCCGTCAAACCCCTGCGTGCCGATGCGCAGGGCGCGATCACCGAACAGACCCTGTTGCCGCTGACAGAAGTATCGGCCTGGGCAGCTCGCCTGCGCTGAGCCGCCCCACCGGCGTGATTCAGCCTAACCCCTACAATCCCTGCACACGCAGCATTCATTCCCCTACCTAGTCCATGGCCTCACCTTACGACCTGCAAGAACAGGAACAACTGGCCCAGATCAAGCACTTCTGGTCCCGTTACGGCAATCTCATCACCTGGCTGCTCATTGCCGTTCTGGGTTTTTTTGCTGCATGGAACGGCTGGCAGTACTGGCAGCGCAAATCGGCCCTGGAGGCCGCTGTGCTGTATGAGGAACTGGAACGTGCCTCTCGTGCCAACGATGTCGACCGGGTCAAGCGCGTCTGGGCCGACATCCAGAAGCAGGCAGGTTCGTCTGCTCAGGCTCAGCAAGCCGGTCTGATGGCCGCCAGGGTGCTGCAGGACACGGGTGCCGCTGAGGATGCGATCCTGGCCCTTCGAGTGGTGGTGGACAAAGCCCGCGATCCTGGCGTGGTGGCGGTCGCTCGCCTCAGGCTTTCGTCACTCGAGCTCGAGGCCGGCAATGCCTCTGGCGCCCTTCAGACCCTAGGGGCAGCGGCGCCTGCCGAATTTGCCGGTCTTTTTGCCGATCGTCGAGGCGATGTTCTGCTGTCTCAAGGGCAGACGGATGCAGCCCGGCAGGCTTACCGCGAAGCATGGTCTGCCCTGTCAGACGATGTGGATTACCGTCGCATGGTCGAGTCCAAACTGAACGCGCTGGGTGTGGATCCGGCCATCACGACCCCGTGACCGTGGAGGTCTATTCATGACTAGCTTTGCTCCAGCTCTCTTGTCCTCGGCTCGACGCCTGTTGGTGCTGTCAGTGGTGGCGGGTCTGCTGACCGCCTGCTCATCCGGCAGCAAGCGGCCTGAACCCACACCGCTGGCACCGGTCACCCCTCTGGTGCCAGCCTCGCTGGCCTGGAATGCTTCCATCGGGCCCGTTGATGCATGGATGACGCCCGCCATTCAGGGTTCAACCCTGTTCCTGGCCAATGCCGCCGGGGCGGTCACGGCACTGAATGCCGCCACTGGCCAGACCCTGTGGCGTTTGGAAGTGGGCGAGCCACTGTCAGCGGCCGTGGGATCAGACGGACAGATCGCTGCCGTGGTGACCCGCTCCAACGAGCTGGTGGCCTTGCAGTCAGGTGGCGTTGTGTGGCGGGTTCGGATGCCTGCCCGTGTTTTCACGGCCCCACTGGTGGCTGGTCAGCGGGTCTTCGTCCTGTCTGGTGATCGCAGCGTTGCCGCCTTTGACGCCCAGACGGGCACCCGTTTGTGGACACAGTCCGCCCGCGGAACCGATCCCCTGGTCTTGCAACAGTCCGGGGTGATCACGGCCGTCGGCGATACCTTGCTGGTGGGTATTGCCGGACGGATGGTCGGCCTGGACCCCATGAACGGACGCACCCGTTGGGATGCGGCCATTGCCACGCCCCGTGGTGTGAACGAGATCGAGCGCCTGGTCGACCTGGTGGGTCGTGTTGGCCGGGTGGGTGATCAGGTCTGTGCCAGGGCATTTCAGGCCGCGGTGGGCTGTGTGAACGCGACACGTGGTGCGCTGGAATGGACGCAGCCGTCAGACGGGGCGGTGGGTGTGCACGCCGATCAGGACCGGGTGTATGGCGTCGAGCGCAACAGTCGGGTGGTGGCTTGGCGCCGCACGGGTGGTGAGCGGGCCTGGTCCAGTGATGCGCTCCTGCATCGCGGTTTGACCGCGCCGCTGGCTGCCGGTCGCTCCATTGCGGTGGGGGATGCGCAGGGATTCATCCACCTGATGTCCCGAGACAACGGCGCCATGCTCAACCGGCTGTCGACCGATGGGTCTGCGGTGGTGGGCGGCCCCATGCTGGTGGGCAACACCCTGGTCGCGGTCACCCGCAATGGTGGCGTGTTCGGCTGGCGTCCTGAATGAAACCGGTCATCGCTCTGGTCGGGCGCCCGAATGTGGGCAAATCCACCCTTTACAACCGGCTGACCAAGACGCGGGATGCGATTGTGGCCGATTTCCCTGGCCTGACGCGCGATCGCCACTACGGCAGTGCCCGCCTCGGCAAGCGGGAATTCATTGTCATTGACACAGGCGGTTTCGAGCCCGATGCCAGCAGCGGCATCTACAAGGAAATGGCCCGGCAGACCCGTCAGGCGGTCGCCGAGTCGGATGTCGTGATCTTCGTCCTGGATGCCCGGGCTGGACTCAGCGCGCAGGATCATGACATTGCCAATTACCTGCGCAAGCTGGACAAACCCTGTCTGCTGGTGGCCAACAAGGCAGAAGGCATGAAGGCAGGCAGTCAGCTTGCCGAGTTCTACGAGCTGGGTCTTGGGGAGGTGGTCCCTGTTTCGGCTGCCCATGGCCAAGGCGTTCGTTCCATGATCGAAGCCGCGCTGGACCAGTTGCACTGGCCAGACGAGGAAGACGAATCGCCTGCGCCAGTGGAGGCCGTGATTCGGCTCGCGGTGGCGGGACGTCCGAATGCCGGCAAGTCCACGCTCATCAATGCCTGGCTGGGCGAGGAGCGTCTGGTGGCGTTCGACCTCCCTGGCACCACCCGTGATGCGATTTCGGTGCCATTTGAACGCAACGGCCAGAAATTTGAACTGATCGATACGGCAGGACTTCGCCGCAAGGGTCAGGTTTTCGAAGCGGTCGAGAAGTTCTCGGTGGTCAAGACACTCCAGGCGATCGAAAACGCGAACGTCGTGCTCTTGCTCATCGATGCGACGCAAGGGGTGACCGAGCAGGATGCCCACATCGCCGGGTTCATCCTGGACAGTGGTCGTGCCGTGGTGATCGCGATCAACAAGTGGGATGCGATCGACAGCTACCAGCGCGAACAGTTGCAACGGTCGATAGAAAGCCGTCTGGCTTTCCTGAAGTTTGCCCCCATGCACACGATTTCAGCCATCAAGCGACAAGGGATTGCCCCTTTGTGGAAATCGATCGCACAGGCCTATGCTTCAGCCAACAAGAAGATGCCCACCCCGGTTCTCACGAGACTCCTCCAGGAGTCGGTGGCTTTTCAGGCACCCAAGCGCAGTGGCATGTACCGACCCAAAATGCGCTACGCCCACCAAGGCGGGATGAATCCCCCCGTGATTGTCATTCATGGCAATTCGCTGGAGGGTGTCACGGATGCGTATCGCCGGTTTCTGGAAGGCCGATTCCGCAAGGCTTTTGATCTGGTGGGCACGCCCTTGCGCATCGAGTTCAAGACGGCCTCGAATCCGTACGACGAATAGGACAAGGACATCGGTCCCGGCACGACACCGGTGACTGTGTTAAGGTTGTCATTCCAAAACTTCATTGAACACGGAAGATATCGTGAGCAACAACAAAGGCCAACTTTTGCAGGATCCTTTTCTGAACCAGCTCCGTCGTGAGCACGTTCCGGTGTCCATCTACCTCGTCAACGGGATCAAGCTTCAGGGTCAGATCGAGTCGTTTGACCAGTATGTCGTGTTGCTTCGCAACACGGTGACCCAGATGGTCTACAAACACGCCATTTCTACCATTGTCCCGGGTCGACCCGTCCAGTTTGCTGCCGCACCGGGCGCAGACGGGGCCTGAGCGTCACATTGGGTTCCTCTCTTACGCCAGCACCCACATCACCTGGCGTCATTCTTGTCGGTGTCGACCTGGGTCTGCCCCATTTCGATGCCGACCTCGAAGAGCTGGCTCAGCTCGCGGCCTCTGCCGGCTTCCGTGTGCTCGATCGTGTGGCGTGCAAGCGCCGGGCACCCGATGCCGCACTGTATGTGGGCAGCGGAAAAGCTGACGAAATCAAGGCACTGGCGCTTTCCCATGGTGCCAGCGAGATCCTGTTCGACCAGGCATTGAGTCCGGCGCAGCAGCGCAACCTCGAACGTCACATGGCGATGCCCGTCAACGACCGGATTCTGCTCATCCTCGACATTTTTGCGCAGCGGGCTCGCAGTCATGAAGGCAAGCTGCAGGTTGAGCTGGCCCGACTGCAGTACCTGTCCACCCGTCTGGTTCGCCGTTGGTCCCATCTGGAGCGACAGAGTGGGGGCATCGGCATGCGGGGTGGTCCGGGTGAGACCCAGATCGAACTCGATCGCCGGATGATCGGAGAAGCCATCAAGCGCACCCGGGAACGGCTGGATAAAGTCAAGAAACAGCGAATGACGCAACGGCGCCAGCGAGAGCGTCGGGGTGCATTCAACATTTCGCTGGTGGGATACACCAACGCCGGCAAGTCTTCGCTCTTCAATGCCCTCGTGAAGGCGCGAGCCTACGCGGCTGATCAGCTGTTTGCCACCCTCGACACCACCACTCGGCAGATGTTTCTGGGTGACGTCGGACGCAGCGCATCCCTGTCCGATACCGTGGGTTTCATACGGGATCTCCCACATACCCTGGTGGATGCATTTGCCGCGACCTTGCAGGAGGCCAGAGACGCCGATCTGCTGCTCCACGTGGTCGATGCCTCGAACCCTTCATACCACGAGCAGATCGGTCACGTGATGACGGTGTTGACGGAAATCGGCGCGCATGACATCCCGCAGATTCTGGTTTTCAACAAGCTGGATGCGTTGCCCGAGGATCGCCGGCCACCCCACCGTTCCGATACGATGGAACTCGATGGCCTTGAGGTGGCTCGTATCTTTCTGAGTGCGCACACCGGTGAGGGCTTGAATGCCTTGCGCAGCATGCTGGCAGAGCGTCTGATCGAGGCTTTGCCCGGTGAAAGACCGTTTGCAGAAAACGCCCCCGCCTGATTCGGCACAATATGCCATCGTCTTCAAGAAAAAATCCGCTCATGAATCTGCATTCACTGCCTAACCGCCTCCCCTGGTGGTCACGTATCAAAGGCATGTTCAATCTGAACGACCCCCGTTGGGGCCGCGACGACGATGGTTCCTCGCGCGAAGAGGGGCGTGAACGCGGTCGCGATGGAGCGCCCGACGATCAGGATAGGCGTGACGATCGCGACAGCCGCGACAACCGCCCTTATTCCAACCGTCCACAAGGCGCGAACCAGGGGCCGCCTGACCTGGACGAGTTGTGGCGTGACTTCAATCGCAAGCTCAATGGCCTCTTTGGAAAGGGTGGCCGTGGAGGCCGGGGGGGCATGGGCAACGGATCCGGTGGGGGTTTCAAGCCTGATCCGAAAAGCACCGGCATCGGTGCAGGTCTCATTGGCGCCGTAGCGGTGCTGATCTGGCTGGGCACGGGTTTCTTCATCGTGCAGGAAGGCCAGCAAGCGGTGATCACGCAGTTTGGCAAGTACCACAGCACGGTCGGTGCGGGTTTCAACTGGCGTCTGCCGTATCCCATCCAGCGGCATGAATCGGTGTTTGTGACCCAGATCCGGTCCGTGGATGTGGGCAGTGATGCCGTGATCCGGGCCACTGGTCTGCGGAACTCTGCCATGCTCACGGAAGATGAGAACATCGTCGAGATCAAGTTTGCGGTCCAGTACCGCCTGAGCAGCGCCCGCGATTACCTGTTCAACAGCCGTGACCCCGATGCGGCCGTGCTGAGGGCCGCCGAGACCGCGGTTCGTGAAGTGGTCGGTAGCATGCGCATGGACGCCGCTCTGGTGGACGAGCGCGATCAGATTGCGCCGAGAGTGCGTGCCCTGATGCAGAACATTCTGGATCGTTATCAGGTGGGCATCGAGGTGGTGGGTATCAACCTCCAGCAAGGGGGTGTGCGTCCACCGGAGCAGGTCCAAGCGGCTTTTGACGACGTCTTGAAGGCCGGGCAGGAACGCGAGCGGGCCAAGAACGAAGCCGAAGCGTATGCGAATGACGTGATCCCAAGGGCTCGCGGTACGGCCTCTCGTCTGATCGAGGAGGCGGAAGGTTACAAAGCCCGGGTGGTCGCCCAGGCAGAGGGTGATGCGCAGCGGTTCCGTCTGGTCCAGGCCGAACATGCCAAGGCTCCTCAGGTCATGCGCGAGCGACTGTACCTCGAAGCCATGCAGGAGGTCTACAGCAACGTGACCAAGGTGCTGATCGATACCCGGCAGAATTCCAACCTGCTGTATCTCCCGCTAGACAAGATCATGCAGTCGGCGGGAGCGCCGACGCCAGCCCCCGCCGCAAGCGGTGGAAGCACTCTGGGCACTGGCTCGCCGGCGGCGCCCTTGCTGCCCAGCGATCCCCGAGCCCGTGACGACCGCTCACGCACGCGTGACACCCGCTGATCACAGGGAGGCTTACCCATCATGAACAAGATCGGACTTATTTTTTCTTCGCTGCTGTTGTTGCTTGCCATCGGCAGTACCATGCTATTCGTGGTGGATCAGCGCCAGTTTGGTGTGGTCTACCAGCTCGGACAGATCCAGCGTGTGGTCACCGAACCGGGGCTCAATTTCAAGATGCCCCCTCCGTTCCAGAATGTGAACTACGTGGACAAGCGTCTGCTGACTCTGGAGAGTTCCGACACCGAACCCATGATCACAGCCGAACGGCAGCGTGTGGTGATCGACTGGTTTGTTCGCTGGCGTATCTCGGATCCCTCGGCCTACATCCGTAACGTGGGCCTCGACGAGCGTGCGGGTGCCATCCAGCTCAACCGGGTGGTCCGCAACTCCTTCCAGCAGGAGGTCAACAAACGCACCGTTCGCGAATTGCTGTCGACCCGCCGTGAGCAACTGATGGCCGATGTCAAGCGTGAGGTGCTGGCTGCGGTTCGCGGCGCCGAACAGCCCTGGGGGATGGACGTGGTGGATGTGCGGATCACACGGATCGACTATGCTGAAACGATCACGCGATCGGTGTTCGAGCGGATGGAAGCCGAACGCAAGCGTGTGGCCAACGAACTGCGATCGACCGGCTTTGCCGAAGGTGAAAAAATCCGCGCAGACGCCGATCGCCAACGTGAGATCATCGTGTCGGAAGCCTTCCGCAATGCCCAGAAGGTCAAGGGCCAAGGCGATGCCGAAGCTGCCCGGGCCTATAACGAGGCCTTTGGCCGGGACCCGGCATTTGCCCAGTTCTACCGCAGCCTGGAGGCTTATCGCGTGAGCTTCAGCAGCAAGAATGATGTGCTGGTCATGGACCCGTCGTCGGAATTCTTCCGGGGAATCCGTGGCAGTTCGCCTGGCGGCCGCTGAGGACTCTTGTTGATCGCGACCCGCCCGTTGGCGGGTCGCTTTTTTTATGCCGGTAAAATCCCTTTTTTAACAGCACAGCTTTTCCCATGTCCGCCTGGGTCCTACCGGATCAATTTGCCGATGTTCTGCCCTCCGAGGCCCGGCACATAGAAGATTTGCGACGCGCCTTGCTCGACACGGCACGCGCTCACGGTTACGAACTGGTCATCCCTCCGTTGCTGGAACATCTCGATTCACTGCTGACCGGTACGGGTGAAGCGCTCGATCTGCAGACCTTCAAGCTGGTCGATCAGCTGTCCGGGCGCTCATTGGGGCTTCGGGCCGACACCACGCCTCAAGTGGCTCGCATCGATGCCCATCTGTTGAACCGTTCGGGTGTCACTCGCCTGTGTTATTGCGGCCCGGTGGTCCATACCCGGATCGACCGACCGCATGGCACCCGTGAGCCCCTGCAGCTGGGTGCCGAAATCTATGGTCATGCCGGCCGCGAAGCCGACCTGGAAGTCATCGAGCTATCGGTGGCGGCTTTGCGTGCAGCGGGTATCCAGCAGCAGGTGCTGGATCTCGGCGATGTCCGGATTGTCGATGCCCTGCTGGCCAAGATGCCCCTCGATGCCTCACAGGTGGCGAGGCTTCATTCGGCGCTGGCCGCCAAGGATGTTGCGACCTTGCGCATGGAGGGCGCATCGCTACCTGCCGATGTGCAGCAGGGGCTGTTCAACCTGACGCGTCTTCATGGAGGCTGGGATGTGCTTGAAGAAGCCCATCGGGTGCTTCCATCATCGGATTCGATGCGTCAGGCCCTGGATGACCTTCGCTGGCTCGCCGAACAGGTCGACGGGGTGGAGGTTTCCTTCGATCTGGCCGATCTGCGCGGTTACGCCTACTACACCGGTATGCGATATGCCCTGTTCGGTTCGGCAGACGCGTCCCGTACGCCCGTTGAACTCGTTCGGGGTGGACGGTACGATGAGGTGGGCGCGGTTTTCGGTCGGCGCCGACCTGCCGCCGGCTTCAGCCTGGACCTGAAGGAACTGGTGGCAACCTTGCCACGACCGAGCCTGCAGACCGCCATTCGTGCCCCCTGGGGCAGTGCCCCGTCCTTGCGGGCGGCCATTGCCGCGTTGCGAGCCCAGGGTGAAACCGTCGTGTGCGTGTTGCCCGGGCATGAGCATGAGGTGGAAGAATTCGAATGCGACCGCGTGCTCACGGAGCGCGACGGCCATTGGATCCTGCACCCGCTGGCTACCTGATTTTCCTGTTGGAATCGAATAAATGAGCGTAAACACATTCAAGGCCCATCCTGGGCGCAACGTTGTCGTCGTGGGTACCCAGTGGGGTGACGAAGGCAAGGGCAAACTGGTGGACTGGCTGACCGAAACCGCCCGTGGCGTGGTCCGCTTTCAGGGTGGTCACAATGCGGGTCATACGCTCGTGATCAACGGGGTCAAGACCGCGCTGCACCTCATCCCCAGCGGGATCATGCGGGCCGGGGTGAAGTGTTTCATCGGCAACGGTGTCGTGCTTTCTGCTGGCAAGCTCCTTGAAGAAATCATGGGGCTGGAAAAAGCCGGCGTGGAGGTGCGATCACGGCTGCGAGTCAGTGAGGGTTGTCCTCTCATTTTGCCTTTTCATGCCGCTCTGGATGTGGCCCGAGAAGTGGCCAAGGAAAAGGCCGGTGCTGCCAAGATCGGTACCACCGGCAGGGGGATCGGTCCTGCTTACGAAGACAAGGTGGCCCGTCGGGCGTTGCGCGTCCAGGATCTCAAGCATCCCGACCGTTTTGCCGCCAAGTTGCATGAACTGGTTGACTACTACAACCAGCAACTGGCCCTGCTGGGAGCGGCCCAGGTGGATTGGTCTGCCGTTGTCTGGCTGAAAGATCAGCCCTTGTCGGCTTTCATCGTGAATGGCAAGGTGGTGGCCGAGGCTGTGCAGGCCCAAGCGCTGCAACACGCCGCACTGATCAAGCCCATGATTGCCGATGTGTCGCGTGAACTCAACGAAGCCCACAGGGCAGGTGTCAACCTGTTGTTTGAAGGGGCGCAAGGGACGCTGCTCGACATTGATCATGGCACCTATCCTTTCGTGACTTCCAGCAACTGTGTCGCGGGCAATGCAGCCGCAGGGGCTGGCGTGGGTCCACAACTGCTGCATTACGTGCTGGGCATCACCAAGGCCTATTGCACGCGGGTGGGTGGCGGTCCGTTCCCCACCGAACTCGACTGGGAAACCGAAGGCACCCCAGGCTGGCACATGGCCACCGTGGGCGCGGAAAAAGGCACCACCACCGGACGGGCGCGCCGCTGCGGCTGGTTTGATGCCGCGCTGCTCAAGCGCTCAGCCCAGGTCAATGGACTCAGTGGGCTCTGCATCACCAAGCTTGATGTGCTGGACGGTCTGTCCGAACTCCAGTTGTGTGTGGGCTATCGGCTGGATGGCGAGATCATCGACATCCTGCCACTGGGCGCCGACGACATTGCTCGCTGTGAGCCTATCTATGAAACATTGCCTGGCTGGACCGAATCCTCGGTGGGCGTGACGTCTTACGACGATCTGCCCGCGAACGCCCAGAACTACCTCAGCCGCATTCAGGCGGTCACGGGCGTTCCCATTCACGTCGTGTCGACCAGCCCGGATCGCGATCACACCATCCTGCTCCACCATCCTTACGCGGCCTGATGGCCAACCCGTTGACCGATCGCTAACCAGGAGACCTTGATGCTGACCGAAGATGGCAAACACCTGTACGTGTCTTACGACGAGTACCACAACCTCATCGAGAAACTGGCGATCAAGGTTCACCAGTCGGGGTGGGAGTTCGATACCATTCTGTGCCTGGCACGGGGTGGCATGCGTCCGGGCGACATCCTCAGCCGCATTTTCGACAAGCCGCTGGCCATCATGTCCACCAGCTCCTACCGGGCCGAAGCGGGCACGGTGCAGGGCAAGCTGGACATCGCCCGGTACATCACCACACCCAAGGGAGAAATTGCCGGACGGGTCCTGCTGGTGGATGATCTGGCCGATTCCGGTCACACCCTCAATGCGGTCATCAACATGCTGAGAAACAACTACGAACCCATTTCGGAGTTGCGCAGTGCCGTCATCTGGACCAAGGCGGTCTCGGTGTTCACCCCCGACTATTCGGTGGAGTTCCTGCCCACCAATCCGTGGATTCATCAGCCGTTCGAGGCCTACGACAACCTGCGTCCTGCCCAGTTGCTGGCCAAGTGGAAAGTCTGATTTCGCAGCCGCCATTTCATGAGCCTGCCAACCGACCTCATCCACCACCCCTACCGTCCGCCGACCGATTTTGATGCCGTGGCGCCTGGTGTTCACAAGGCGTCGACCGTGATCTTCCCGAGCGTGGCAGCCATGCGGCAGCGCGACTGGAAAGACAAATCGGCCTACACCTACGGGCTGCATGGCACCCCCACGACCTTCACCCTGGAAGAGCGCATTGCCACCCTTGAGGGGGGCAGGTACTGTTTGCTGGCGCCCAGCGGCCTGTCTGCCATTGCACTGGTGGACATGTCGCTGTTGCGCACGGGCGATGAAGTGCTCATTCCCGACAACGCCTATGGCCCTGGCAAGGCCTTTGCCGAGGGTGAACTGGCCGCCTGGGGGGTTCGACACACGTTTTACGATCCCATGAACCCCGCCGATCTCGCTTCGCGCATCGGACCTTCCACGCGTCTGGTGTGGCTGGAGGTTCCTGGCTCGGTGACGCTGGAGTACCCCGACCTGCCGGGTCTGGTGCAGGTGGTGCGCGAAGCCAATCAACGGCTGGGGCATGGCGATGGCGCAGGGCGTATCTTCACCGCACTCGACAACACCTGGGGTGCCGGTATCGCGTTTTCGGCGTTTGATGCGGGTGTGGACGTGTCCATGCAAGCGCTCACCAAATACCCCAGCGGGGGCGCTGATGTGCTCATGGGCTCTGTGGTCACCCGGGATGAAGGCCTGCATCGGCGTCTCCTGCTGACGCACATGCGGCTCGGTCTGGGCGTGGGAGCCAATGACGCTGAACTCGTCTTGCGGGGTCTGTCCAGTGTGGCCTTGCGCTACCACGCCCAGGACGCCGCCACCCGCGCAATGGCGCAGTGGATGCAGTTGCAGCCGGCGGTGGCCAGGGTCTTTCACCCGGCTTTGCCCGGTTCACCCGGTCATGCGCATTGGCAAGCGCACGCCCAAGCGGCCGCCTGCCTCTTCAGCGTGGTGTTTCAGCCCGGGTTGACGCCCGAGCGGGTGGATGCCTTTTGCGACAGGCTGAGGCGTTTCCGGCTGGGTTACAGCTGGGCTGGCCCGATCAGCTTGTGTGTGCCGTACGATATTCCCGCCATGCGCACCACCCCCTGGCCGCACTCGCCACGGCTGGTGCGTTTTGCTGTCGGGCTGGAATCCGTTGAAGACCTCCAGGCCGATCTGTCTCAGGCGCTGACGGTGCTGGTCTGACGCGCCACGATGTCTCGGGCCAGCGCATCCAGCGCGGCCCATGAGCGGTTGGCCAGCGGGCAAGGCAGGGCGCTTCCGTATTGCACGAAGTTGCGCCGGATGGAGGCGGCATACACAGGGTCGTAGTGCACCTGCAGCAGCGCCCGCACCACGGCAGCCGACTGACCTGCCTTGACCTGTGATTTCCAGGCATCGATGGTCTCATGACCACGCAGCGTGACCAGGGTATCCAGCCGTTCGCAGAAAAACGAAGCATCTTTCAGGAAGTGGTCGTAGTCTTCCATGAGCAATGCCACACGCTCGTCGTCGTTCAGTTGCAGGTCTAGGCAAGGGCTGGTGCGCATGGCGTCCATCAGGCCATCGGGGACACGCAGATTCCCCACCTTCTTGCTTTCGCTTTCCACGAACACCACCCGATCCGGATCGAACTGGCGCAGGGCCTGCCAGATCATGCTGTCAAACTGCTTCTGGCTGGGCTGGGGTTGTCCAGGCACCAGCCCCAGGACCGAACTGCGATGGCAGGCCAGCGCTTCCAGGTCCAGCACCTGTGCGCCTCGCCGGGCCAGCGCCTGCAGCAGGCGTGTCTTGCCCGACCCCGTTGGGCCGCATACCACCCGGTAATGCAATCGCTTCGACAACACGGGCAACTGGGCCAGCAAGGCATTGCGCCACGCCTTGTAGCCGCCTTCGATCAAGGTCACTTGAAACCCGATGGCGCCCAGAATGGTGGCCAATGCGCCACTGCGGTTGCCGCCTCGCCAGCAGTACACCAGCGGTTTCCAGCCCTTGGGTTTGTCGATCACCTCTCGTTCGATGTGTGTCGCGATGTTGCGTGCGGAGAGGGCCGCCCCACGCTTTTTGGCCTCGAAGGCGTTCACCTGTTTGTACAGGGTGCCAATCAGGATGCGCTCTTCGTTGTTGAGGGTTGGCCAGTTCCATGCCCCTGGAACGTGATCTTCCGCAAACTCGGCTTCGCTACGGGCGTCAATGACCGCATCAAAATCGTCCAGGCGATCGATGGTGGCAGGGGCTGGCAGGGTGGCAACGGGCATGGAATCGGGTCAGCCTTTGGGTAAAAGATCGCGCAGGCGGGGCCATACATTGTCCAGCATGATGGGTTGAGCCGTTTCATTGGGGTGGATGCGGTCCGGCTGAAACAGGGCCACCGGGTCGGGGCCATCGGCCACCCCTTTGAGGAAAAAGGGCACCAGCGGGACTTTTTCAGAACGGGACACATCGACAAACAACTGCCGAAAATCTTCCGCGTAGCGGATACCGTAATTCGGTGGCATTTCCATGCCCACCAGCAGCACGCGTGCGCCTGCCTGCTGGCTGGCACGTACCATGGCACGCAGGTTGTCGCGTGTCATGTCCAGCGGAAGGCCGCGCAGGGCATCGTTTCCTCCCAGTTCAATCACCACCACATCGGGTTGATGGGTGCGGAGCAGGGCAGGCAGGCGGGACCGGCCGCCCGAAGTCGTGTCGCCACTGATGCTGGCGTTGACCACCCGGGCGGGCATTTTCTGGTCGGTGAGTCGTTGCTCCAGCAGGGCCACCCAGCCACTGCCTCGACGCAGTCCATATTCGGCGCTGAGCGAGTCACCCACGATCAACACCACCGGCTGTCGGGCCATGGCTTGCAACGGCCATAACCCTCCCAGCCCGGCTCCCAGTGCGATGGCGTTAAAGTGTCGTCTGTTCAATGGATTGGGCGTATTCATGTCAGATGTGATGATTGCAGTGCGGCAGGTATCCAAATCGGTGACCGATGCCACGGGGACGCTGGACATCCTGCGCGACATCGATTTCGAGTTGCGCCGGGGTGAAACGGTGGCGATCGTCGGGGCATCGGGCTCGGGAAAGAGCACGCTGCTGTCGATTGTTGCCGGATTGGATACACCCAGTCGCGGAACGGTTCACATCGATGGGGTCGACATTTTCGCATTGGACGAAGACCAGCGGGCGGCCGTCCGTGCCCAGAAGGTGGGTTTTGTGTTTCAGAGCTTCCAGCTGCTGGGCAACCTGACTGCCCTGGAAAACGTGATGCTGCCCCTGGAACTGGCCGGGCGTCGAGATGCCCGCGAAGCCGCCACCCTGATGCTGCAGCGAGTCGGGCTGGGTGAGCGACTGGGTCATTACCCCCGTGTGCTGTCGGGTGGCGAACAGCAGCGGGTGGCGCTGGCGCGGGCATTTGTGGTGCATCCGGCGGTGCTGCTGGCCGATGAGCCCACCGGAAGCCTGGACTTTGCCACCGGCGAAAAGGTCATGGCACTGATGTTTGACCTCAACCGCGAGCAGGGGACCACCCTGGTGCTGGTGACCCACGACCGCTCGATTGCCCAGCGTTGCGAGCGTCGCATCACCATCGAGGCCGGCCAGGCCCGCGAAACCGCAGAGGCCGAGGCCTGATAATCCGGGGATGTCTTCCCCCAAAGTCCTGTTCGGTTTTCATGCCGTTGGCGTGCGCCTGAAAACGGCGCCCGACTCCATCATCGAGATTTACGTCGACCCGTCGCGCCGCGACGCCCGGATGAAGCAGTTCGTGGAACGCGCCAAGGAAGCGGGTGCCCGGCTGATCGAGGCCGACAGTCTGCGCATTGCCAAGCTGGCGGGCAGCCACGGCCACCAGGGGGTGGGTGCATTGGTGAAGCCGGTGGCGCAGGCCCGTTCGCTTGATGATCTGCTGGATCAGCTGGAGCAGGGCGGTGGCGAAGCCCCCTTGCTTCTGGTGCTGGATGGCGTGACCGATCCTCACAACCTGGGCGCCTGCCTGCGCGTGGCCGACGGCGCAGGTGCCCAGGCCGTCATCGCTCCCAAAGACCATGCGGCGGGCATCAATGCCACCGTGGCCAAGGTGGCCAGTGGAGCCGCCGAAACCGTGCCCTATTTCATGGTCACCAATCTGGCTCGTACCCTGAACGAACTCAAAGAGCGCCACATCTGGATCATCGGTGCCAGCGACGATGCGCCCAAGACCATTTATGAGGTCAACCTCAAAGGCCCGGTGGCACTGGTGCTGGGCGCCGAGGGACCAGGCATGCGTCAACTCACGCGCAAGACCTGCGACGAACTGGTGAGCATCCCGATGCGCGGGGCGGTGGAAAGCCTGAACGTTTCGGTGGCCAGCGCGGTGTGCCTCTACGAGGCCATGCGCCAGCGCACCTGAGCTGCAACGCGCCGTTCAGACCGTCATGCCGCCGCACACCTCGATCACGGCACCATTGACGTAGCTGGCCTCGTCGCTGGCGAGGAAGGCGTACACGTTGGCGATTTCCTCAGGGGTGCCCAGTCGCTTCAGGGGGACCTTGTTTTCCATCTCTTTCAGCACCTTCTCCGGGATGGTGCGCAGGATCGGCGTGTCCACAAAACCAGGTGCCACGGCATTCACGCGCACGCCTTTGGGGCCGAGTTCACGGCTCCACGTCTTGGTGAAACCGATCACGCCGAATTTGGTGGCGGCGTAATTGGTCTGGCCGAAATTGCCATAAATGCCCACCACGGAAGAGGCGTTCAGGATGACGCCGCTGCCTTGACGCACCATGGCATCGGCCACTACCTGGCTGCAGTGGAAAACGCCACGCAGGTTCACGTCGACAACGCGGTCAAACTGCTCCTGCGTCATTTTCTGCAGCCGTGCGTCCTGGGTGATGCCGGCGTTGTTCACGAGCACGTCCACCCGGCCAAAGCGTTGGATCACCTCGCTGACCACGGCTTCCACTTGCTCGCGGCGGGTCACGTCCATCGCCAGGCCGATGGCGGGCACACCGATATCGGCACAGCGACGTGCCACCGCATCCACCGCTTCCTGACGGACGTCGCAGGCCACCACCGTGGCACCCTCCATGGCAAATTTCAACGCGGTCGCTGCGCCAATCCCCTGGCCTGCTCCCGTGATCAGGCATACCTTGCTTTCGAGTCGTTTCATGCACAGTCCTGTGGAGTCCATAAGATCGACCATCTTAACCCCGTCGGATCAGCGTGCTGCCGTGCAACACAAAGGGTAATTCCTGCTGACAGTCCGAAGGGGAGTGTGCCTACAATGAAGCATTCATTCATATTCAGAGTCAGTCTTGATGCGGGCTGATTTCTCAACAGGAGTTTGCCCAGTGCAGAATCAAGAGGCCGAAACGGCCGCCTCCGGTCCTTCCGTGCGCGTGATCAAGAAATATCCCAATCGGCGGCTGTACGACACCAATTCTTCTTCTTACATCACGCTCACCGAGGTCAAGTCGCTCGTCATGCGTGGAGAACCTTTCGTCGTTCGAGACGCCAAAAGCGGCGACGACCTCACTCGCAGCATCCTGCTTCAGATCATCCTCGAGGAAGAAACCGCTGGCGTGCCATTGTTTTCAGAAAGCATGCTGGCCAACATCATCCGTTTTTATGGTCACGCCATGCAGGGCTACATGGGCTCTTACCTGGAAAAGAACCTCCAGGTCTTCATGGATCTGCAAAAATCGATGGCCGATCCTTCCAAGGGATGGACGCCTGAGTTGTGGCAGCAGTTCATGGGGATGCAGACCCCCATCATGCCGGGCATGAACGCCTTCACCCAGATGCAGGAAAAAATGCTGGAAGCCATGGGGGTCAAGCGCTGACCTGAGACAATCCGGGTCCATGACCGATACCACCGTTTCCGCCGCTCCCACTGCGCCCAAAGTGGGCTTCGTCAGTCTGGGCTGTCCCAAGGCCCTGACCGATTCCGAGCTCATCCTCACCCAGCTCAGCGCCGAGGGCTATCAGACCAGCAAGACGTTCGAAGGGGCCGATCTCGTCATTGTGAACACCTGCGGGTTCATCGATGACGCGGTGAAAGAGAGTCTGGATACCATTGGTGAGGCACTGGCTGAAAATGGCAAGGTGATCGTCACCGGGTGTCTGGGTGCGCGCACCGGGGAAGAGGGGGGCAATCTGGTGCAGCAGGTGCATCCGTCGGTGCTGGCCGTCACAGGGCCACATGCCACCCATGAGGTGATGGAGGCGGTCCACAAGCATCTGCCCAGGCCACACGATCCCTTTGTCGATCTGGTTCCCCCTCAGGGCATCAAGCTCACCCCGCGTCACTACGCTTACCTCAAGATCAGTGAGGGCTGCAACCATCGTTGCACCTTCTGCATCATTCCGTCCATGCGAGGCGATCTGGTGAGTCGTCCGGTCGGCGACGTGCTGGGTGAGGCACGCAAGCTCTTCGAGGCGGGCGTGAAGGAGCTGCTGGTGGTGAGCCAGGACACCTCGGCTTACGGGGTGGATGTGAAATACCGCACCGGTTTCTGGGACGGCAAGCCGGTGAAGACGCGCATGCTTGATCTGGTGGCCGCGCTGGGTGAGCTGGCACGAGGTTTTGGCGCCTGGGTCCGACTGCATTACGTTTACCCCTATCCCCACGTGGACGAAGTGGTGCCACTGATGGCCGAAGGGTTGGTGCTGCCCTATCTGGATGTGCCCCTTCAGCACAGTCACCCCGATGTGTTGCGCCGCATGAAGCGCCCGGCCAGTGGGGAGAGGAACCTGGAGCGGATTCAGCGTTGGCGTGAACTCTGTCCCGACATCGTGGTGCGTAGCACGTTCATTGCGGGTTTCCCGGGGGAGACGGAAGCGGAGTTCCAGCATCTGCTGGATTTTGTCCAGGAAGCCCAGATCGACCGGGCTGGATGCTTTGCCTATTCGCCCGTCGAAGGGGCTGCTGCCAACGACCTGCCCGGCGCCCTGCCGGACGATCTTCGCGAAGAACGCCGTGTCCGTTTCATGGCGTTGGCCGAGCAGATGTCATCACATCGCCTGGGCCGGCGTGTGGGTGCCACCATGCAGGTGCTGGTGGATCAGGCGCAGGGCCTTGGCAAGAAGGGGGGCGTTGGGCGATCCTATGCCGATGCACCCGAAATCGATGGGGTGGTTCGTCTGTTGCCGCCCGACAAAGCAAGCAAAACTTACCGGGTAGGCGATTTTGTGAAGGCGCGGATTGTGTCGGCCCAGGGGCATGACCTCGTCGGCATCCCCATCTGAAAAACCAAAGGCCTGCAGCAATGCAGGCCTTTGACCGGTATGGATGGTGCCCAAGAGAGGACTCGAACCTCCACGCCTCTCGGCGCTAGTACCTGAAACTAGTGCGTCTACCAATTCCGCCACCTGGGCATCTCAGGAAGTTTGTGAATATAGCACGATGGCCAGGCGATTTTCAGGTGTACGCCGGCGAGCATCGAAAAATTCCCGGTGTCGGACCGCTGGCTGAGCACATGGAAAGAAAAAAGCCTGCAGACTTGGAATCTGCAGGCTTTACTCTTTATGATTGGTGCCCAAGAGAGGACTCGAACCTCCACGCCTCTCGGCGCTAGTACCTGAAACTAGTGCGTCTACCAATTCCGCCACCTGGGCTTTCAGACAAGCTGGAAGTATAGCATGCATGAGTCCGGCTGGTAGCTCTACAGGAACCGAGTGAAAGAAAAAATCCAGAACACGCTGCTGTCCGAATTTGAAGGGGTCGTGAACGGCCACCGCGACGGACACGGCTTTGTGGTGCGAGACGACGGACAACCCGATCTGTACCTGCCCCCCAACGAAATGCGCGCCGTTTTGCACAAGGACCGGGTCAAGGCCCGTGTCGTGCGTTATGACCGGCGTGGTCGGCCGGAAGGCCGTGTCACCGAAATCGTCGAGCGCTCCACTTCCCCCATCATCGGCCGCCTGCTGCAGGAAAGCGGGGTTTGGCTGGTGGCGCCTGAGGACAAGCGTTATGGGCAGGATGTGCTGATCCCCAAGGGGGCGACTGGTTCGGCCAAGCCGGGTCAGGTCGTGGTTGTGGAACTCACGGAGCCGCCCGCTCTGTTTGGCCAGCCGGTGGGCCGCGTGAAGGAGGTGCTGGGCGACATCGATGACCCTGGCATGGAAATCGAGATTGCGGTGCGCAAGTACGGTGTGCCTCACGAATTTTCGGAGGCGGCGATGGCTCTGGCACGGGCTTTGCCCGACAAGGTCCGTCCCGTTGACAAAAGAGGCCGCATCGATCTGACCGATGTCCCGCTGGTCACGATCGATGGCGAGGACGCCCGCGATTTTGACGATGCCGTCTACTGCGAACCGGCACGCGTGGGCCGTGGCAAGGGTTGGCGTCTGCTGGTGGCCATCGCCGATGTCAGCCATTATGTGGAAACAGGCAACGCCATCGACGTGGATGCCTACGACCGGGCCACCAGCGTGTATTTTCCACGTCGTGTCATTCCCATGTTGCCTGAAAAGCTGTCGAACGGCCTGTGTTCATTGAACCCGGAAGTCGAGCGACTGTGCATGGTTGGCGACATGCTGATCACCGCCAGGGGTGAGATCCATGCCTACCAGTTCTACCCGGCCGTGATGTTCAGCCATGGTCGCCTCACCTACACGGAAGTGGCGGCGGTTCTCCAAAATACCCGGGGGCCAGAAGCCCAGCAGCGAAAGACGCTGGTCCCCCATCTGTTGAACCTTCACGATGTCTATCGTGCCCTGCTGACGGCCAGGGAGCATCGGGGAGCGGTCGATTTTGAAACCGTGGAGACACAGATCGTCTGCGACGAGTCAGGCCGCATCGAACGCATCGTGCCCCGGACGCGAAACGATGCGCACAAGCTGATCGAAGAGGCGATGCTCGCGGCCAACGTCTGCGCCGCCGATTTCATTGCCCAAGGCAGACATCATGGTCTCTACCGGGTGCATGAAGGCCCCACGCCCGAAAAACTTGAAACCCTGCGGCAATACCTGAAGGCCCTTGGGGTGTCTCAGTCGATCGGCGACGAGCCGCGTCCCAAGGATTTCCAGCAACTGGCCCATGCCACGGAAGACCGGTCGGATGCGGCGCAGATTCACCAGATGTTGCTGAGATCGATGCAGCAGGCCATCTACACCCCGCACAACAGTGGCCACTTTGGGCTGGCGTTCGAGGCCTATACCCATTTCACCAGCCCGATCCGTCGCTATCCCGACCTGTTGGTTCATCGGGTCATCAAGGCCTTGTTGCAGGAGCGCAAGTACCACCTGCCGGCCTTGCCCACCCCAGGGGAGGCCCATGCGAAACTGTCCAGGCGTCTGGCCTCCCGGGGTGCATCGGCGGCCGAAAAGGCACATCAGAAAGCGCATGGTCAGAGGACCAGTGCCGAGATGATGGGGTGGCAGGCGGCGGGCCTTCACTGCAGTGCCAACGAACGCCGCGCCGATGAAGCCAGTCGGGACGTGGAAGCCTGGCTCAAGTGCAAATACATGCGCGAAAGGCTGGGTGAGGAGTTTGCTGGCGTGGTCAGTGCCGTGACCAGTTTTGGTCTGTTCGTGACCCTGGATAGTCTCTATGTGGAGGGGCTGGTGCACATCACCGAACTGGGTGGTGAGTATTTCCGTTTCGACGAGGCCAGGCAGGAGCTCCGTGGCGAGCGGACAGGGATACGCTACGCCTTGGGGTCCAGGGTACAGGTTCAGGTCAGCCGTGTCGATCTGGACGGTCGCCGGGTCGATTTCCGACTCGTTCGTGGTGAAGACGAACTCATGATGCGCGCGCTGCGAGACAAGCACGGCGAGTCCGCCGATGGCGAGAACGTGGCGCGTTCCAGCCGCAAGGCCCGTCCATCCGGAGCTGGTTCACAATACGGATCCGGGCGTGCCGCGACACCCCGTGATGCCGATGTCCGCTCCAGAGGGGCATCTGCGAAAACGGAACGCGGTCACAGCAAGTCGAAACGAGGCAAGCGTTGACATGCGGATTCTCTTTTTCCTTCTGGATACCCTGTTTTTTTTCCTGATCGGGGCAGCCCTGCTTCGTGGCTGGATGAACAGCCGGCGCATGCGGATGACGCAGCAGCCGGGCGTGTTTGTCGTGGCCGTGACGGACTGGATCGTTCAGCCTTTGCGCAAGACGCTGCCGCGTGCCTGGGCGCAGGCCAACACCGACTGGGGCAGTTTTTTTGCCGCGCTGCTGCTGGCGCTGGCTTATTCCGCGATCTGGCACGCCATGTGGGGAGGGGCGATTCCCGGGGTGCAGCATCTCGGTTTCACGATCACCATTCCGTTCGTGGCCATCACCTTCCTGATCCGAACCATCTTGCAAGGTCTGATGGTGCTGGCACTGGTCTATGCCGTGCTGTCTTGGATACAACCGAACTCGCCGGTTCAGGCCACTTTATCGAGGCTCATCGACCCCGTTCTCAGACCCATTCGCCGTGTGATTCCGACGGTCGGAGGCGTTGACCTGTCGATTCTGGTGCTGATCATCCTGCTGCAGATCGGTCTCATCCTGATCGGCTGACCGGGAGGCGCAGACTGTCAATCACATCGGTGGCTGTCATGGCCATCTGTTCGCGGGGCCAGTCGCTGGCCGTCATGCCATGCAGGTAAACGGCCATGGTCGTGGCTTGAAAGGGTGTCAGGTCGCGACGGCACAAGAAGGCTCCCACCAGGCCCGCCAGTACATCACCGGTTCCGGCGGTGGCCAGCAAGCCGTTGCCTGTGGGATTGATGCTTGGCGTTCCGCCCGCTTCTGCCACCACGGTTCCAGATCCTTTCAGCGCCACGGTGCAGGCAAAACGGGTGGCCATTGCCTGAGCGGCGAGCAGGCGGTCGGCCTGGATGGCCGCCGAGGTGTTGCCCAGCAGCCTCGCGGCTTCCAAGGGATGTGGAGTCAGTACCGTGCGCCATTTTCGCGTGGCCCGAAGCGCCAGTTGCTGTTGAAGATCGGTGTCGGAGGCGATCGCATTCAGCGCATCGGCATCCAGAACCAGAGCCGGGCTCTCATCCAGTATGGTGGGCAGCCATGACCGGATGGTTTCGCCCGCGCCACATCCGCATACACACACTGCTTGCGGCGAAGCAGCTGTCTGGATGGCTTGTGCCGGGGTCCTGAACATCAATTCGGGTTGATGCAGGTCCGTCTGTGGCGCGCCCGTGTGCGATGCGTCTGCCAGCAGGGCCACATAAACGCGTCCGGCCCCGGCGCGAAGACCTGCTCTGGCGGCCAGCAGGGCGGCGCCAGCCATGCTGGTTCCAGTCGTCTGCGTGGCGCCACCCACCACAATCAGATCGCCATGGCTCCCTTTGTGCAGATGGTGGGTGTCGGCCCGGGCACTTGCTGTCGAGCCCGGAAGGCCGAACAGCCATGCGGTGGGCGCCCGGGAGCTGGAACCGATGGGCAGGGTGCCGAGGTCGTCAAACCAGCCATGGCCGGCGGCGGTTCGTCCCATCTGGGTGAACGCGCCGGGCTTCAAGGCCAGCAGATGCAGGGTATGCCGCTGACTGGATGGCAGGCAGTCGGCCGCACTCCACCAGGTGCCCCGGTCCGCATCCAGCCCGCTGGGGAGATCGACACAGAGCACAGGACAGGTGGCGGACTGGATGCGTGCGATCCATTCGTTGGCATAACCGTTGACCGGCTGGTGCACGCCCAGACCAAAAATGGCGTCGATGGCCAGGTCAAAATCAGAGGGAGGGGATGTGTCGAACGAGATGCCGGCATCCTGGGCAGCTTGCCAGGCATAGCGGGCATCCGCTGGCAGACGGGAAGCCTCACCCAGCCATGTCACGGTGAGCCGCCCCCCGGTGATTTCCAGACGCTTTTTCCAGTGAACCGCTGCGATGAGTCCATCGCCGCCATTGTTCCCGCCGCCACAGGCGATCCAGACGTGTCGGGCATGGGGCGCGATGGCGGCCGACAGAGAGAAAACGGCTTTGCCGGCGCGCTCCATCAGTGTATGAGCGGGCAGTCGTTGCTGCCACTCGGCTTCCAGTGCGCGGCACGCATCGCTGTCAAGCAGCGGCCAGCAGCGGTCGAGGCGTTCCAGAGACAGCGGCAGAGTAGGCATGCAGACTGCTATAATCCTTGGGTTTTGCCAGATGTGCTGGCGAAATAATCGCAAACAAACCCAGCCAGGTGTTGGTGACATTGTGTCGCCAATCGGGGTTTGATTTAAGTTCTAACCTCTGGAAAATTTCATCATGTCCATTTCCATGCGCGAAATGCTGGAAGCCGGTGTCCATTTTGGTCACCAGACCCGCTTCTGGAATCCCAAGATGGCTCCTTTCATTTTTGGCCATCGCAACAAGATTCACATCGTCAACCTCGAAAAGACGTTGCCGATGTTCGAGGAGGCCGCCAAATTTGTCCGTCAGCTGACAGCCAATGGCGGCACTGTGCTGATGGTGGGCACCAAGCGCCAGTCGCGCGACATCGTGGCCCAGGAAGCGCAGCGCGCGGGTGTGCCGTTCGTCGAGCAGCGCTGGCTGGGTGGCATGCTGACCAACTTCAAAACGGTCAAGACCTCCATCAAGCGTCTGAAAGACATGCAGGCCCAGAAAGAAGCGGGCCTGGACAACATGTCCAAAAAAGAGCAGCTGATGTTTGCTCGCGAAATGGAAAAGCTCGAGAAAGACATCGGCGGCATTCAGAACATGAGCGCCCTGCCTGACGCCATTTTCGTGATCGACGTGGGCTACCACAAGATTGCCGTGTCCGAGGCCAAGAAGCTGGGTATTCCCCTGATCGGCGTGGTTGACACCAACCACAACCCTGAAGGCGTCGACTACATCATTCCCGGTAACGATGACTCGGCCAAAGCCGTGGCCCTGTACGCCCGTGGCATCGCTGACGCCATCCTGGAAGGTCGCGCCAACGCCGTGAACAACGTGGTTCAGGCTGCGCAAGCCGGGAGCGCTGACGAATTCGTCGAGGTCAAGGACGCCGCCTGACCCAACCTGCCTGGCGCAAGAAGGGGCTATTGGCCCCTTTTTTCTCACCGGGCTTCATGAAAACTTCGCATTGCCGGGTTTCAATACCCTGACTGGAGAAAACAATGGCAGCAATCACCGCAAGCATGGTCGCCGAACTGCGCGCCAAAACCGACGCCCCCATGATGGAATGCAAGAAGGCCCTGACCGAAGCCGATGGCAACATGGACAAGGCTGAAGAGATTCTGCGCGTCAAGCTGGGCAACAAGGCTGGCAAGGCCGCCAGCCGCATCACGGCGGAAGGCGTGGTCGCTTCCTTCATCGAGGGCAACACGGGTGCTCTGTTGGAAGTCAACTGTGAAACCGACTTCGTGTCCAAGAACGACCTGTTCCTGGGCTTCTGCAACGCCGTGGCTCAGCTGGTTGTGAAGAACAACCCGGCCGACGTGGCCGCGCTGGCCGAACTGCCGCTGAGCATGGAAGGCTTTGGCCCGACCGTGGAAGAAGTGCGCAAGGGCCTGATCGGCAAAATTGGCGAGAACATGACCATCCGCCGCTTCAAGCGCTACAGTGGTGGTGGTCAACTGGCCGCTTACCTGCACGGTGTGCGCATTGGCGTGATGGTGGAGTTCGACGGCGATGCCTTGGCCGCCAAGGATTCGGCCATGCACATTGCTGCCATGAAGCCGGTCGCCTTGTCAGGCGCCGATGTGCCGGCCGATCTCATCGCCAAGGAGCGTTCCGTGGCTGAGCAGAAGGCTGCCGAATCCGGCAAGCCTGCCGACATCGTGGCCAAGATGGTGGAAGGTTCGGTGCAGAAGTACCTCAAGGAAGTGTCGCTGCTGGACCAGGTGTTCGTGAAAGCCGCCGACGGCAAGCAGACGGTGGGCGCCTACCTCAAGTCCACCAACACCACTGTCAAGGGTTTCACCATGTTCATCGTCGGTGAAGGCATTGAGAAAAAGGTGGAAGACTTTGCCGCCGAAGTGGCTGCTGCTCAGGCTGCTGCCCAGGGCGCTTGATTGACTGTCCCTGATGCAGCGCATTCCGTGCGCTGACTGAATGAAAATGATCTGGCCGGCTCCTCCAGGGAGTCGGCCGTTTTCACGCCAAACCCCTAGAATCGGGGCATCTTCACTTACTGCTTTGCCCATGCCAGCTTACCAGCGTATTCTTCTGAAACTCTCCGGCGAAGCCCTGATGGGCGACGATGCCTTCGGGATCAACCGGGCCACCATCGTGCGCATCGTCGAGGAGGTGGCCGAGGTGACTCGTCTGGGGGTTCAGGTGGCAGTGGTGATCGGCGGCGGCAACATTTTCCGAGGCGTTGCGGGCGGTTCGGTTGGAATGGATCGTGCCACGGCCGATTACATGGGCATGCTGGCCACCGTGATGAACTCGCTTGCTCTGGGAGACGCGATGGAGAAGGCCGGGGTGACCGCCCGTGTGATGTCGGCCATTGCGATCGAACAGGTGGTAGAGCCCTACGTTCGCCCCAAAGCCTTGCAGTACCTGGAAGAGGGCAAGGTGGTGATCTTTGCCGCAGGAACGGGCAATCCATTTTTTACCACCGATACCGCTGCCGCGCTTCGTGGCGCAGAAATCGGTGCGGAAATCGTCTTGAAGGCCACCAAGGTGGATGGCGTTTATACCGCTGATCCCAAAAAAGATGCCTCGGCCACCCGCTATCAGACCATCAGTTTTGACGAAGCCATGGCCCGGCAGTTGCAAGTGATGGACGCCACCGCCTTTGCCTTGTGCCGGGACCAGAACCTGCCCGTCAAGGTTTTCAGCATTTTCAAGCCGGGTGCCTTGCGCCGTGTGGTCATGGGTGAAGACGAAGGCACACTGGTTCACGTATGAAGTGTGCTCGGTGTATGCTCAAGGGTTGTCTTCTGGTGCGGTGAAGCGCCATTCCTGAGGTGAGCCATGCAAATTCCCGAAATCAAGAAAAACGCCGAACACAAGATGAATGCCTCGCTGGAGGCCTTGAAAGCCAATCTCGCCAAGGTCCGAACCGGGCGTGCGAATCCGGCTTTGCTGGACACGGTGCATGTCGAGTACTACGGCTCCATGCTGCCGTTGTCGCAAGTGGCCAACCTGTCGTTGCTCGACGCGCGCACCATCGGAGTGGCACCCTGGGAAAAGGGCATGGGTGCCAAAATCGAGAAAGCCATCCGCGAGTCCGATCTGGGATTGAATCCGGCCTCTCAGGGTGACCTGATCCGTGTGCCGATTCCGGCCATGACCGAAGAACGCCGCAAGGAACTCACCAAGGTGGTCAAGGGTGAGGGCGAACAGGCCAAGATCGCGATCCGCAATCTGCGTCGTGATGCCAATGAACAGGCCAAGAAGCTGGTCAAGGACAAGCTGGCGTCGGAGGATGACGAGCGGCGTTGCCAGGAAGAGATCCAGAAGCTGACCGACCGCATGATCACGGAAGTCGACAAGGTGGTGGCTTCCAAAGAACAGGACATCATGGCCATCTGAGCCATCCCGTTCCCTTCATGCCTGATTCGAACACTGCTCCCGTTCCCCACCACGTGGCCATCGTGATGGATGGCAATGGTCGGTGGGCCAAGCAGCGATTCCTGCCCCGGCTGGCCGGGCATCGACAGGGCCTTGAGAAGCTCAGAGAGGTGGTTCGCTGGAGCATCGAGTCGGGCGTGCGTGTCCTCACCGTGTTTGCCTTTTCTTCCGAGAACTGGCGCCGCCCGGCCGATGAGGTCAGTGGTCTGATGGGGTTGCTGGCGCGGGCGCTGGACCGCGAAGTGCCTGACCTGCACGAAGCCGGCGTTCAGTTGCATTTTCCGGGTGACAAGTCCGGGCTGAGTCCCGTGCTTGTCAACCTGCTGGAGCAGGCCGAGATCCAGACCCGTGCCAACGACAGGCTGGTGCTCAACGTCTGTTTCAACTATGGCGGTCGGTGGGATATCGTGCAAGCCGCCCGACAACTGGCCGAACGCGGTGAACCGATCACCGAAAGCTCGATTTCTGCTGCATTGTCGCTCAGCCATGTACCTGATCCCGATCTGCTGATCCGAACGGGTGGCGAACACCGGGTCAGCAATTTCCTCATCTGGCAGATGGCCTACAGCGAATGGGTGTTTTCCGACGCCTTGTGGCCCGCTTTCGATCAAGCGGCTTTCGTTTCGGCGCTCCAGGCATACGCCAGGCGTGAGCGTCGATTTGGCCAGACTCCGGAGCAGGTGCGTCCCGTCGTGTCGGCTGACGCATAAGGGCTTTCATGCTGAAACAGCGAGTCATCACGGCGGTCATCCTGCTGGCCATCCTTTTGCCCGCGCTCTTTTATCCTTCACCTGAGCCATTTGCCGCCCTGACACTCGTACTGATTGTTGGCGCCGGATGGGAATGGGCACGATTGAACGGCTGTCAGGAAGGGGCGTCGCGTGCCGCTGGCTTGATGCTCGGGATGTGCCTGGCAGTCGTCTGGTGGATTTGGGGTCTGGATGCCGACAGTCGCTGGCTCTGGCCGGTGGCCAGTCTGGTTTGGCTGATCGCCACGCCGTGGTTGCTGTATCGGGGTGTCGCGGGCTGGCCTGCCATCCCCAGGGGGGTGCGACTGACACTGGGCTGGTGTCTGATTGCCGTGGCGTGGTGGGCAATGGCACAGGCACGGGTCATCGGGGTGACCATGTTGCTCAGCATGCTGTTGCTGGTCTGGGTGGCCGATGTGGCGGCCTATTTTGGCGGCCGGGCTCTGGGCAAGCGCAAGCTCGCCCCCCAGATCAGTCCCGGCAAAAGCTGGGAAGGTGCCGTGAGTGGATGGATCGCCGTCAGCCTGCTCTCTCTGGGCTGGGTCTGGTGGATGCCTGAACCGCTGGGTCTGCAACTCTACGGCGTGCTGTGGTCCTGGGCCCATCCCTGGTGGGCGGTGGCTGCTTTGTGGTTATTGGTGGCCATGAGCGTGTCCGGTGACCTGGTGGAGTCCCTGGTCAAGCGCAGTGCTGGCATGAAGGACTCCAGTCAGTTGTTGCCAGGCCATGGGGGGGTGCTCGACCGTGTCGATGCCTTGCTCCCGGTATTGCCGCTGGCCATGTGGATGGTGACCTGGTGAAAGACATGAAAGCCTTGCGATGCAGCATCTGACGATTCTGGGAGCGACCGGTTCCATCGGCACCAGCACACTGGACGTGGTCAGGCGTCATCCTGGCCGATTTCAGGTCTTTGCCCTGACGGCTTCTCGGCAGGTCGATCTGCTTGCCCGCCAGTGTCACGAGTTCGGTGCCCGGTACGCCGTCATCGCGCCCACCCTTGTGTCCGAATTGAAACAAGCACTGGCCGTCCGAGGGGCCCTGACCACGGTGCTGTCGGGCCCTCAGGCCTTGTGTGATGTCGCTTCAGCACCCGAGGTCGATGTCGTGATGGCCGCCATTGTCGGCGCGGCGGGTTTGCCACCCTGTGTGGCGGCGGCGGCTTCCGGCAAAAAGCTGTTGCTGGCCAACAAGGAAGCCCTGGTGGTGGGTGGGGACTGGTTCATGCAGCAGGTGAGAAGCGGTGGCGCCACGCTTCTGCCCATCGACAGCGAGCACTCGGCGGTTTTTCAATCCTTGCCAGAGTCACCCGGCAGTTGGCCGGACAGGGTCGAGAAAATCATCCTGACGGCTTCAGGGGGGCCTTTCCGCGAACGTGATCCGGCAACCCTGGCCACCGTCACGCCCGATGAGGCCTGTGCCCATCCCAACTGGATCATGGGTCGGAAGATTTCCGTAGACTCCGCCACCATGATGAACAAGGCGCTCGAGGTGATCGAGGCCCACTACCTGTTTGGTCTGCCTCCGGACCGTATCGAGGTGGTGATTCATCCCCAGAGCGTGATCCATTCGATGGTGCAGTACCACGATGGCTCGGTGGTGGCTCAACTGGGCACCCCCGACATGCGGGTGCCGATTGCCTATGGTCTCAGCTGGCCGGAGCGCATGATTTCGGGGGCTGAACCGCTGAATTTCGCCCGCATGGGCGCACTCACGTTCGAGCCACCCACCCCTGAACGCTTCCCCGGGCTCTATCTGGCTTGGGAGGCGCTTCGGTCGGCTCCCGGTACCACCACCGTGCTGAATGCGGCCAACGAGGTGGCGGTCGAGGCTTTTCTGGATCGGCGTCTGCGCTTCGATCGCATTCACGCGGTCAATCATGCAACTTTGTCTTCGGTTCATTCATCGAACGCAGTGTCTCTGGAAGATCTGCTCGATCTGGATGCCGAAGCCCGCCGAATGGCCCATCGACAGGTGGGCCTTTTTCACACAGCCACTTAGACCGCATGTTGACCGTTCTGGCGTTCATTGCCGCCCTTGCTCTCTTGATCGCCGTTCATGAGTACGGCCATTACCGCGTCGCGGTGGCTTGTGGTGTCAAGGTGCTGCGTTTCTCGATCGGTTTCGGTCGGCCACTGTGGCGCAAAGTGTCATCCGGCGGAACCGAGTTTGTCGTCGGCGCGTTGCCTTTGGGCGGTTATGTGCGGATGCTTGACGAACGCGAGGGCCCAGTGGATCCGTCTGAAAGGCACAGGGCCTTCAACACGCAATCGCTTCGTGCCCGGTCCGCCATCGTGGCGGCTGGCCCTGCCGCGAACCTGATCCTCGCCATTGTGCTGTATGCGCTCGTGTCATGGATGGGGGTGCAGGAGCCTCGACCCATCCTATCCCAGCCCGCATCGGGTTCGGTGGCTGCTGAAGCCGGGTTGTCCGGTGGCGATCTGGTGATCGGCACTCGACTGCCGGATGGGGGGATGCTGACTCTGCCATCCTTCGAAGCCCTCCGCTGGCAACTCACCCGTTCCGCACTGGATGGACGGGACATGGTGCTCGTGGTGACACGGGGGGCCGGCGAGCCCGATCGTGACGTGGTGCTGGGTCTTTCTGATCTGAATGTCCGTGATGCCGATGCCCGCCTCTTCGAGCGCATCGGGATCGTGGCGCCATGGTCGGCCGCGGTGGTGGGTGATCTGATCGCTGGCGGGCCAGCCGAGCAAGCAGGGCTTCGACCGGGTGACGAGGTGCTGCGGGTGGATGGTGTACCGGTCAGCGATGGGCAGCAATTGAGATCCCTCATCCGGTCGGCCGTTACTGCCAGCGGTGAGGCATCCCGTCAGCGTTGGCAGGTGAACCGCCAAGGTGTGCTGCTTGAGATCGAAGTCTCACCGCTTGCGGAGCGTGCCGGAGACGCCTGGGTGGGACGGGTGGGCGCGTACATCGGCGCACCGCCGGAAATGGTCACGATCACTTCGGGACCGCTGGATGGACTCTGGCATGGCGTGGTCAGGACCTGGGAGGTGTCGGCTCTGTCACTCAAGATGTTCTATCGCATGCTGACCGGCGAGGCCTCGCTGAAGAACCTGAGCGGCCCGTTGACGATCGCAGACTATGCCGGGAAGTCGGCCAGTCATGGCCTGACGTCCTATCTGCTGTTTCTGGCGCTGATCAGCGTCAGTCTGGGGGTGCTGAATCTGCTTCCGCTCCCGGTTCTGGACGGTGGACACCTGATGTATTATCTGTGGGAGGCTGTGACCGGCCGTCCTGTTTCCGATCTCTGGATGGAATGGCTCCAGCGCGGTGGCGTGGTGCTGCTGCTGGGGCTGATGTCACTCGCCATTTTCAATGATGTTGCCCGCCTGCTGGGCTGAAACCGGTATTCATGAAACACAAGCCATCCCGCTTGCGAGGCATTGCCTGGAGCGCCCTGTTGTCAACTCTGGTGGCGGCATTGCCGGCCTGGGCCGTCGATCCCTTCACCTTGCGCGACATCCGTGTCGAGGGCTTGCAGCGGGTCGAGCCTGGTACCATTTTTGCCTCACTGCCTTTCCGGGTTGGCGATACCTACTCCGATGATCAGGGGTCGGCCGCCATCCGGGCGTTGTTTGGCCTGGGTCTGTTTTCCGATGTCCGGCTTCAAGTGGACGGAAACGTGCTCGTGGTCATCGTCGAGGAACGCCCGACGGTGGCCGATGTCACCTTTTCTGGTGTGCGTGAATTTGACAACGAGGTATTGCGCCGCGCTCTGCGCGATGTGGGCCTGACCGAAGGCCGACCTTTCGACCGTGCGCTGGCGGACCGAGCCGAGCAGGAACTCAAACGGCAGTATCTGAACCGCAGCATGTATGCGGCAGCCATCACCACCACGGTCACACCCATCGAGCGCAACCGGGTGAACATCAATTTCAGCGTCAGTGAAGGCGATGTCTCCAAGATTCGCGACATTCGCATCGTGGGCAATGAGGCGTTCAGCGATGCCACCCTGCGCGGCCTGTTTGACCTGAACACGGGTGGCTGGCTCAGCTGGTACACCAAATCTGACCGTTATTCCCGCGCCAAGCTCAATGCAGACCTCGAAACGCTGCGGTCCTACTACCTGACCCGAGGTTTTCTGGAGTTTTCCATCGATTCCACCCAGGTGGCGATCACCCCCGGCAAGGAGGAGATGTCGATCACCATCAACATCACCGAAGGCAAACGTTATGTGGTGTCGGGCGTGCGGCTGGAAGGGGATTACATCGGGCGGGAAGCGGAATTCCAGTCCTTGATCCGGATCCGGCCCGGCCAGGCTTACAACGCCGAGGACGTGTCAGAAACCACACGGGCTTTTTCTGACTATTTCGGCGCCTTCGGTTTTGCGTTTGCCCGGGTCGAGGCCGTCCCGGAGATCGATCGCGACAACGCCCGGGTGGCCATGGTGCTGAGGGCTCAACCGTCCCGGCGGGCTTATGTCCGTCGCATCAACGTCGAAGGCAACAATCGCACCCGAGACGAGGTCATCCGGCGGGAATTCCGGCAACTTGAAGCGGCCTGGTACGACAGCGATCGCATCAGGCTGTCTCGCGACCGGGTGGACCGCCTCGGCTTTTTCACCCAGGTATCCATTGACACGCGCGAAGTGCCCGACGTACCCGATCAGGTGGATCTTGTGGTGACCGTGGAGGAAAAGCCCACCGGCAACCTGTCGATCGGTGCCGGTTACTCACAAGCCGAAAAACTGTCGCTCGTGGCGGGTATCCAGCAGGAGAACGTGTTTGGGAGCGGCAACTATCTTGGTTTGAACCTGAATACCAGCAAGTTCAACAGGCTGCTGGTCCTGAGTACGGTGAACCCTTACTTTACGGCTGATGGAATCTCCCGTTCCTTTGACCTCTATTACAGGACCACGCGACCCCTGTCGGAGCAAGAAAGTGATTACCGTCTGGTCACTCCGGGAGCCAGTATCCGGTTTGGTGTTCCTTTTACCGAGACCGATACCGTCTTCTTTGGCGCAGGTATTGAGCAGACAAAGATTGAGCCTGGAAACGGTTTGCCTCTCGCCTATCAGCAATTCATTGCTGATTTTGGGCAGTCGGCTACCTCGATCCCTTTAACCATCGGTTGGGCAAGAGATACGCGCGACAGTGCACTGGTCCCGACTCAGGGTCGACTGATGCGTTTCAACGGGGAGTTGGGTGTCGCGGGTGACACCCGCTATACCAAGCTCAGCGGCCAGTTCCAGCAGTACTTTCCGCTTTCGAAGCAGTACACACTGGCCTTCAACGCCGAAGCGGGTTGGGGCAAGGGCCTGGGCGGCAAGCCGTTCCCGCTGTTCAAGAACTTCTTTGGTGGAGGCCTCGGCTCTGTTCGAGGCTTCGAGCAAGGAACGCTCGGTGGCATCAGTGGGCTGGTCAATAATGCAACTTCGATCTCCTACATCGGTGGCTCCCGGATGGTGCTGCTGAACACCGAAATCATCACCCCTTTCCCTGGCGCTGGCAACGACAGAACCCTGCGCATGTTTGGCTTCTTTGACCTCGGTAATGTGTCGGACGATTTTCGCAAGTCAACCAAGCTCTCCGATTTGCGCGCTTCGGCTGGTATCGGGATCAGCTGGATCTCGCCGGTGGGTCCGCTTAGAATCGCTTATGCCCGTCCCGTCCGCAAGTTCGCGAACGACAAACCCCAAAGCATTCAATTCCAGATTGGAACTTCATTTTGATGAAATCGATTTCTCGTGATGTGTTTCGCCGTGGTCTGACGGTACTCGTTCTTGGTATGGCCGCTGCAACCGCATATGCCCAGGACTTCAAGTTTGGTTATGTCAATGTTGATCGAATCATCCGTGATTCCGCAGCGGCCAAGGCTTCAACGGCCAAGTTAGAACAAGAGTTCTCTCGCCGAGAGCGTGAGATTGAAAATCTCCGTACTCAGCTGCGAACGGCTTCCGAAAAGTTCGAACGTGAAAGCCCGACGTTGTCCGAAACCCAGCGGACCACCCGTCAGCGCCAGCTGGTCGATCTGGATCGCGATTTCCAGCGTCGCAGCCGTGAATTTCAGGAAGATCTGAACCTCCGAAAGAATGAGGAACTCCAGCAGGTGCTCGAGCGGGCCAACCGCGTGATCCGGCAGATTGCCGAGGCTGAGAAATACGACCTGATCATTCAAGAGATGGTTTACATCAATCCCAAGCACGACATCACCGACAGAGTGATCAATGGCTTGAACAATGCCCGCTGAGGCCTGGCGTCCAGTGTGACGGCAACGCTTGCTGACATCCACGCCGCCCTGGGCGGCGTTTTGCATGGTGACCCAGACAGGTTGGTCCATCAGATAGCCTCACTCGAAGCTGCAGGCCCGGATGACTTGTCCTTTGTCGCGCATGCCCGTTATGCCGCGCAACTGACAACCACCCGTGCGGGCGCCCTGATTGTTCCATCTGGATTGGTGGATCAAGCCCTTGCACGGGGGGCGTGTCTTGAAACGCCCGATCCGTATCACTACTTTGCACGTCTCACCCAGTGGTGGCGGGCCCGACAAATCGCGGATGATGGCGAAGACACACCTGAGATTCACCCCACGGCTTATGTGCATCCGTCGGCCATGGTGTCGGAGGGCGTCAGTCTGGGCCCGTTTGCTGTGATCGAGGCGGGTGCCATCGTGCAACCCCTTGCCCGAATCGGTGCCCACAGCGTGGTCGAGCGAAACGCTCGGGTGGGTGCCGGTTGCCGTGTCGCTCCACGGGTGGTTCTGGGAAGAGGCTGTTCGATCGGTGACCGGTGTGTGGTGCATGCTGGCGTGGTGATCGGTGCCGATGGTTTCGGTTTTGCCCCCCATCAGGGTCAGTGGGTCAAGATCGAACAGTTGGGTGCCGTTCGCATCGGCAACGATGTGGAGATCGGCGCCAACACCTGCATCGACCGTGGCGCCCTGGAAGACACCGTGATCGAGGACGGTGTCAAACTCGACAACCTCATCCAGATCGGTCACAACGTGCACATTGGTCGTCACACCGCGATGGCCGGTTGTGTGGGGATCGCGGGCAGTGCGCGAATTGGTGCCCACTGCACGGTGGGGGGCGGTGCGGTGGTGCTGGGGCATCTGACCCTGGCCGATCATGTTCACATCTCGGCTGCATCGGTGGTCATGCGGTCCATTGTTCAGCCAGGCCAGTACAGCGGTGTCTTCCCCATCGACGACAATAAGAACTGGGAAAAAAATGCCGCCACCTTGCGGCAGCTTTACCGATTGCGCGAACGCATCAAAGCCTTGGAACAACGATCATGATGGACATTCACCAGATATTGAAACAACTGCCTCACCGTTATCCGATCCTGCTGGTGGATCGGGTGCTGTCGGTCGAGAAAGGCAAGTCCATCCGGTCGCTCAAGAACGTGACCATCAACGAGCCCCAGTTCAATGGCCATTTTCCGCATCGCCCGGTGTTTCCTGGGGTTTACATGCTGGAAGCCATGGCCCAGACGGCTGCGCTGCTGGCCTTCGACACCCTGGGCGTGACGCCCGACGAAAAGACCGTCTACTATTTTGCCGGTATCGATGGCGCGCGTTTCAAACGGCCTGTCGAGCCCGGCGATCAGCTGATCATGGACGTCAGCCTGGAGCGCATGAAGGCCGGCATCTTCAAGTTCAAGGGCATCGCCCGTGTGGGTGAAGAAGTGGCCTGTGAAGCCGAACTGATGTGCACCATGCGCACCATCGCCTGAGGCGCAGGCATGGCAGCCATTCATTCCACCGCTCTGGTGGACCCGAAAGCCGAACTGGACACGACTGTCAGTGTCGGCCCTTACACCGTGATCGGTCCACACGTGAAAGTGGGGGCGGGCACGCGCATCGGACCGCACTGCGTGATCGAGGGTCACACCACGCTAGGCACTGACAACCGCATTTACCAGTTCGTTTCGCTGGGTGCCGATAACCAGGACAAGAAATACGCCGGCGAACCCTGTGAGCTCATCATCGGTGACCGCAACACCATTCGCGAGTTCAGCACCTATCACATCGGCACGGTCCAGGGGGGTGGCGTCACCCGTCTGGGCAACGACAACTGGATGATGGCCTACACCCACCTGGCCCACGACTGCCTGGTGGGCAACCACACCATTTTTGCCAACAACGCCCAACTGGCTGGACATGTCGAGGTGGGTGACTGGGTGATCCTGGGCGGGTTTACCGTGGTTCACCAGTTTGTTCGGATTGGTGCACACGCCATGACGGCCATGTGCTCCTTGCTGTTTGCCGATGTTCCCCCGTTCGTGATGGCCCAGGGTCAGCCGGCCGGCGCCCGTTCGATGAATTACGAGGGCTTGCGTCGTCGTGGATTTGGTGCTGAGCGCATCTCGGCGGTCAAAGCCATGCACAAGGCCTTGTACCGCGACAACCTCACCCTGGATCAGGCCTCTCAGCGCATTGCGGAACTGCCAGCCCGCCATCCTGAGGCCGAAGGAGACGTCGCCATGATGCTGGCTTTTCTGCAGGGCCTGTCCACCGAACGGGGCATCGTGCGTTGAATCCAGGCACTGCCTCCTGTGAGGTGGCCATGGTGGCGGGAGAAACCTCCGGCGACCTGTTGGCAGCCCAGTTGCTGAGCGGCATCCATGAGCGATGGCCCGATTGGCGAGTGGCCGGTATTGGCGGGCCCCAGATGCAGGCCCGAGGATTTGACGCCTGGTGGCCCAGCGAGAAACTGGCGGTTAGGGGTTACATCGAGGTCTTGTGGCACTACCGCGAGATCGTGGGTATTCGACGACGGTTGCGCGAACGCCTGCTGGCCCATCCTCCTCGACTGTTCGTGGGGGTGGATGCACCCGATTTCAACCTTGATCTGGAAGGCGATTTGCACGCTGCCGGTGTGAAAACGGTGCATCTGGTGGCGCCTGCCGTCTGGGCATGGCGACCTGAGCGCATCGAGATCATCCGACGCCATGTCGACCATCTGCTGTGCATCTTCCCTTTTGAACCTGACATCTTCCGTCAGCGTGGTATCGAGGCGACCTATGTCGGACACCCGCTGGCCCCCCTGATTCCCCTGTCGCCTGACCGCCAGGCGGCACGGCAGAAGCTGGGGAGGCCGCCTGGCGAGCCGCTGGTGGCCCTCCTGCCTGGCAGCCGGCGGGCCGAGATCGAGCACCTGCTTCCCCGCTTCCTGAAAGCGGCGAAACGGATGCGACAGGCGATGCCTGAGGTCGGATTCATTCTCCCAGCGGTTCCGGCCTTGCTCACGCGTATCGAATCCCTGGTGGCTTCGGCAGGGATGCAGGATGTGGTTCAGGTGATTCGAGGCGATTCGCACACGGCACTGGCTGCATGCAATGTGACGCTGATTGCCAGCGGCACGGCCACTCTGGAGGCCGCGTTACACAAACGTCCCATGGTGATCGCCTACCACATGAACGCCTTGTCTTGGATGCTGCATCAGCGCAAGCGGTTGCAGCCCTGGGTGGGCTTGCCCAATATCCTGGCGGGGGAGTTTGTGGTGCCTGAATTTCTGCAGGAAGCCGCCACACCGGATGCGCTGGCCCAGGCGACACTGGCCTGGCTGGCCAGGGATCCGGACACGCGGGAACGGGTCGAGCGTCTGACCCTGCGCTTCACCCGCATGCACCAGGAACTGACCCAGAACACTTCGGAGTTGGCCATCGATGCGATCGCGAAAGTCCTGGCCTGAGCCCCTGGCCGTTCAGCAATCGTTTGTGTGGGGAGACCCCGGCCTGGTGGCCGGCGTGGACGAGGCTGGGCGTGGGCCATTGGCTGGTCCTGTGGTGGCGGCTGCAGTCATTCTGGATGAATCTCACCCGATCGAGGGGCTGGCCGACTCCAAGAAACTCACGCCCGCCCGCCGGGAGCGTCTTCATGACGAGATTCGAGCGCACGCCTTGTGCTGTTCGGTGGCGATGGCGACGGTGGAGGAAATTGACCGCCTGAACATCCTGCAGGCGACCTTGCTGGCCATGCGCCGGGCAGTGGAGGGTTTGCGATTGAAGCCACATCTGGTGCTGGTGGATGGCAACCGACTGCCCGTTCTGGGCATCAGGGCCGAAGCGGTGGTTCGGGGAGATGAGAGGGTGAAGGCCATCTCGGCTGCATCCATACTGGCCAAGGTGACCCGTGACCGTGGCTTGGCTGAGTTGCATCAACAATACCCGGTTTATGGCTTTGACCAGCACAAGGGCTATGGCACGGCCGTCCATCTGGAGGCTTTGCGCGCTCATGGTCCATGCCCGGCGCACCGTCGGAGTTTTGCCCCGGTGGCGCAAGCGGGCTGTGTGTCCGCTAACCGGTCAGTTGGCGCTGTGATGTCGAACAAGGGCGCATGATGTTGGACATCCTCACCTCCAGGGACAACCCCTTGGTCAAACAGTGTCGTTCTCTGGCTCAGGACCCGTCGTCCTACCGGAAGCTGGGGCAGGTCTGGCTTGAGGGTGACCATCTGGTTCGCGCCTTGCTTGCCAGAGGACGCTCGCCCTCGACGGTGGTCATGGCTGAGAGTCGTCAGCATCTCATGGGCGAGTGGGACCTGCCGGTAGAGGTTCGGCGGGTGGTGGTGGCCGATCGGTTGATGGCCTGGATCAGCGGTCTGGAGTCTCCGCCCCCGGTGGCTTGTCTCTATCGCTTGCCTGTGTCGACTGGCTTGCAGCCAAATGAACCCACGGTGATTCTGGATCGATTGCAGGACCCAGGAAACGTGGGCTCCATCCTGCGAAGTGCCGCTGCCTTCGGCTTTCGCCAGATCCTCGCCATTCGAGGGACATCAGCGCTCTGGTCGCCCAAAGTGATGCGAGCCGGTATGGGGGCGCACTTTGCCCTGCACCTGGTGGAAGGGCTTGAAGTGGCCGATCTGTCGGCCCTGGCGGTGCCGCTGATTGCCACCAGTTCGCATCTGGGTGACGATCTCCATCAGGCGGGTCTGCCCTGGCCTTGCGCCTGGATGATGGGACATGAAGGGCAGGGCGTGTCGGACCGTTTGCTGGCACTGGCGGCCCACCATGTCCGTATTCCCCAGCCAGGCGGCGAGGAGTCCCTCAATGTGGCTGCCGCTGCCGCCATCTGTCTGTATACATCTGCCGTGGCCCAGGCCAGCGGTCGGTTATAATCAGCAGGTTTAGCCTAACCCCACGCATCTGTCGTCGGCAGCGTCCGGCCTCCCCCTGAAATTCATCCAATTTCCCGGCGGGCACAGGTGCGTCCATAACTGGAGTGTTCCGTGTTTCCCGTCCCAGCAAAAGCCATTCTCGCTCTCGCAGACGGCACGGTCTTTACCGGTGTGTCCATCGGTGCCACGGGCCAGACCGTTGGCGAGGTGGTCTTCAACACCGCCATCACCGGTTACCAGGAAATCCTCACCGACCCGAGCTACCGCCAGCAGATCGTCACCCTGACGTACCCGCACATCGGCAACTACGGCATCAACGAGGAAGACGTGGAGGCCGATGCCGTCCACGCCGCCGGCCTGATCATCAAAGACCTGCCCCTGCTCGCTTCCAACTTCCGTTCACAGCTCACATTGAGCGATTACCTCAAGCGGGAAGGCACGGTGGCCATCGCTGGGATTGACACCCGCAAGCTCACTCGCATCCTGCGTGAAAAAGGCTCGCAAAACGGTGCCATCATCGGTTTGCCTGAAGGCGTTGCCGTGACCGATGCGCTTAAGGCCCAGGCCGTGGCTGCGGCACAGGCCGCGCCGAACATGGCCGGCCAAGATCTGGCGAAAGTGGTCAGCACCCAGAAACCCTACGTCTGGACCCAGACCGAATGGCAACTGGCCCGTGCCGATGGCACCCCCGGCTATGGTGAGCAGACCGCGCCGCGCTTTCACGTGGTGGCCTACGACTTTGGCGTGAAAAAGAACATCCTGCGCATGCTGGCCGAGCGCGGCTGCCAGGTGACAGTGGTGCCGGCGCAAACGCCCGCCGCCGAAGTCCTCAAGCACAACCCCGACGGCATTTTCCTGTCCAACGGCCCGGGCGACCCACAGCCCTGCGACTACGCGATTGCTGCCGCCCAAGCGCTGATCGAAACCGGCAAGCCGGTGTTCGGCATCTGCCTGGGGCACCAGATCATGGCCCTGGCCAGCGGCGCCAAAACCTTCAAGATGCCGCACGGCCACCACGGTGCCAACCACCCGGTCAAGGACCTGGACAATGGCCGCGTCAGCATCACCAGCCAGAACCACGGCTTCGCGGTCGACATGGATTCCCTGCCCGCCAATGTTCGCGCCACCCATGTGAGCCTGTTTGACGGGACCCTGCAAGGCCTGGAGCGCACTGACAAGCCGGCCTTCTGCTTCCAGGGCCACCCGGAAGCCTCGCCCGGGCCGCACGACATCGCCTACCTGTTCGACCGTTTCATCGCCTTGATGGAGCAAAGTTGATGAGCCCCCACGTTCACGGTACTGCCGTTTCACTGCCCCCACTGCTCCAAGAGATTGGGGCCTTCGCTCCCTTGGAGCGGTCCTGCGAGAGCGAACATGCCCAAGCGCACTGACATCAAGAGCATCCTCATCATCGGCGCGGGCCCGATCGTCATCGGCCAGGCCTGCGAGTTCGACTACTCTGGCGTGCAGGCCTGCAAGGCGCTGCGCGAAGAGGGCTATAAGGTCATCCTGATCAACAGCAACCCCGCCACGATCATGACCGACCCGGCCACGGCCGACGTCACCTACATCGAGCCCATCACCTGGCAGACGGTCGAGAAGATCATCGCCAAAGAGCGTCCGGACGCCATCCTCCCCACCATGGGCGGGCAGACCGCGTTGAACTGCGCGCTGGATCTGTGGCGCCACGGCGTGCTGCACAAGTACAAGTGCGAACTGATCGGCGCCACGCCCGAAGCCATCGACAAGGCCGAAGACCGCCTGAAATTCAAGGATGCGATGACGCGCATCGGCCTGGGGTCTGCACGGTCGGGTATTGCCCACAGCATGGAAGAGGCCTGGGGCGTGCAGAAGACAGTGGGCTTCCCCACGGTCATCCGCCCCAGTTTCACGCTGGGCGGCACGGGCGGTGGCATTGCCTACAACCCGGAAGAGTTCGAGACCATCTGCAAGCGCGGCCTGGAAGCCTCGCCGACCAATGAGTTGCTGATCGAAGAGTCGCTGGTGGGCTGGAAAGAGTACGAGATGGAGGTGGTCCGCGACAAGAAGGACAACTGCATCATCGTCTGCTCGATCGAGAACCTCGACCCGATGGGCGTGCACACCGGCGACTCGATCACCGTGGCGCCGGCCCAGACACTGACCGACAAGGAATACCAGATCATGCGCAACGCCTCGCTGGCGGTGCTGCGAGAAATTGGTGTGGACACCGGTGGTTCCAACGTGCAGTTCTCGATCAACCCGAAAGACGGCCGCATGGTCGTGATCGAGATGAACCCGCGCGTGTCGCGTTCTTCCGCGCTGGCTTCCAAGGCCACGGGTTTTCCGATCGCCAAGGTCGCGGCCAAGCTGGCCGTGGGTTACACGCTGGACGAGCTGAAGAACGAGATCACCGGTGGTGCCACCCCGGCATCCTTCGAGCCCTCGATCGACTACGTGGTGACCAAGATCCCGCGTTTCGCCTTTGAGAAATTCCCCACCGCCGACAGCCGTCTCACCACCCAGATGAAATCGGTCGGCGAGGTGATGGCCATGGGCCGTACCTTCCAGGAAAGCTTCCAGAAAGCCCTGCGTGGCCTGGAGGTGGGCGTGGACGGCATGAACGAAAAAACCCAGGACCGCGAGACCCTGGAGCGCGAATTGGGCGAACCCGGCCCCGAGCGGATCTGGTACGTGGGCGACGCCTTTGCCGCCGGCTGGTCGCTGGATGAGGTGTTCAACTTCACCAAGATCGACAAGTGGTTCCTGGTGCAGATCGAAGAGATCGTCAAGATCGAATTGCAACTGGACGAGTTGACCGCCAAGAAGGGCGAAGGCGCTTTGGCCTCGCTGAGCGCCGACACACTGCGCACACTCAAACAGAAGGGCTTCAGCGACCGCCGCCTGGCCAAGCTGCTGAAAACCACCGAAAAGGCCGTGCGCGACCAGCGGCGTTCCCTCAACGTGCGCCCGGTCTACAAGCGCGTTGACACCTGCGCCGCCGAATTCGCCACCAACACCGCCTACATGTACTCGACCTACGAGGACGAGTGCGAGGCGCAGCCGACGGACAAGAAAAAGATCATGGTGCTGGGCGGTGGCCCCAACCGCATCGGTCAGGGCATCGAGTTCGACTATTGCTGCGTGCATGCCGCACTGGCCATGCGCGAGGACGGCTACGAGACCATCATGGTCAACTGCAACCCGGAAACCGTGTCCACCGACTACGACACCTCCGATCGCCTGTACTTCGAGCCGCTGACGCTGGAAGACGTGCTGGAAATCGTGGACAAGGAAAAGCCCCTGGGTGTGATCGTGCAGTACGGTGGCCAGACGCCGCTGAAGCTGGCGCTGGGCCTGGAGGCCAACGGGGTGCCCATCATCGGCACTTCGCCTGACATGATCGACGCGGCCGAAGACCGCGAGCGCTTCCAGAAGTTGTTGCACGAACTGGGCCTGCGCCAGCCACCCAACGCCACCGCCCGCACCGAAGCCGAGGCGCTGGAAAAAGCCGCCGCCCTGGGCTACCCGCTGGTGGTGCGCCCCAGCTACGTGCTGGGTGGCCGCGCGATGGAAATCGTGCACGAACAGCGCGACCTGGAGCGCTACATGCGCGAAGCCGTGAAGGTGAGCAACGACTCGCCGGTACTGCTCGACCGCTTCCTGAACGACGCCATCGAGTGCGATGTGGACTGCATCCGCGACGCAGCCGGCCAGGTGCTGATCGGCGGCGTGATGGAGCACATCGAACAGGCGGGTGTGCACTCGGGCGACTCCGCCTGTTCGCTGCCGCCGTATTACCTGGGCAAGGCCACGGTGGACGAACTCAAGCGCCAGACCGCCGCCATGGCCAACGCACTGAACGTGGTGGGTCTGATGAACGTGCAGTTCGCCATTCAGGAGGTGGAAGAGAACGGCGTGAAAAAAGACGTGATCTTCGTGCTGGAGGTGAACCCGCGCGCCTCGCGCACGGTTCCTTTCGTCTCCAAGGCCACGGGCATCCAACTGGCCAAGGTGGCGGCACGCTGCATGGCTGGCCAGACGCTGGCGCAGCAAGGCGTCACCGAAGAGGTCACACCGCCTTACTTCAGTGTCAAGGAAGCCGTTTTCCCGTTTGTCAAATTCCCGGGCGTGGACACCATCCTCGGCCCCGAGATGAAGTCCACCGGCGAAGTCATGGGCGTGGGCAAGACCTTCGGCGAAGCCTTTGTGAAGTCGCAACTGGGCGCCGGCACCAAACTGCCGCGCCCGACCGACGAGGTCAGAAAGGTGTTCCTGTCGGTCAAGCCGTCCGACAAGGCCCGCGCGGTGGTGGTCGCTCGTGAACTGCACGCCATGGGTTTCGAACTCGTGGCGACGCGTGGCACGGCGGCTGCCATCGAAGCGGCCGGCGTGCCCTGCGCGTTGGTCAACAAGGTGGCCGAAGGCCGCCCCAACATCGTGGATATGGTCAAGAACGGCGAGATCGCCATGGTCATCAACACGGTGGAGGAGCGCCGCAATGCCATAGCCGATTCACGCTACATCCGCACCTCTGCGCTGCTCAACCGAGTGACCACCTTCACCACCATTTCGGGGGCCGAGGCGGCCGTGGAAGGCATGAAGAGCCTGGACAACCTAGGGGTAATCTCGGTGCAGGAGATGCACGCAGAGCTGGCTGCCTGAGGCATAATCTCGCCAACGACACCGCCGATTGGTAACGATCGGCGGTTTGCTTTTGGAGAAAAACAAATGCCCACCATTCCCGTGACCCAACGCGGTGCCGACCAGCTCAAGGAGGAGTTGCACCGCCTGAAGACCATTGACCGCCCGGCCGTGATCAACGCCATCGCGGAAGCGCGTGCTCAGGGCGACCTGAGCGAAAACGCCGACTACGATGCCGCCAAGGAGCGTCAAGGCTTTATCGAGGGGCGCATTGCCGAAATCGAAGGCAAACTGTCGATTGCCCAGATCATCAACCCGGCCGCGGTAGATGCCGGTGGCAAGGTGGTGTTTGGCGCAACCGTGGAACTGGAAGAAGAAACCACCGGTGAAGCCGTGACCTACCAGATCGTGGGCGAGGACGAGGCCGACCTGAAGCTGGGCCTGATCAACATCTCCAGCCCGATTGCCCGCGCCCTGATTGGCAAGGAAGAAGGCGATGTGGCGGAAGTGCAGGCGCCAGGTGGTGTCAAGCGCTTCGAGATCGTGTCGGTCCGCTACGAATAGGCACGCCTGCCATGCAGCCTTTTTGGGAGCGTTGGCCCCTGCTGCTGGCCGCCCTGTGGTGGGGTGGCCTGACAGCGCTGAGTTTCGTGGCGGTGCCGATGGCGTTTGGCGTCATCGGCAACCCGGCCGTGGCGGGTCCCTATGCGGCCAAACTGTTTCAGGTGCAGGCCTGGGCCACCCTGGTGATCGCGATGACGATCGTGATGTGGGGTCGTTTGCAGCGACTGCAGTCGGCCGAAGTGACGGCGCGCTGGGTGCTCCTGCCCTGGCTGCTGCTGGCCGCGCTGGCAGCCCTCGTGCAGGAGCATGGCGTGGCTGAACGCATCCTCACGGCTCGCACCACCGGTGGGGATCTCCGCTTCTGGCACAGCCTGGGCAGTGTGCTGGTGTTGCTGCAGTGGCTGTGCGCGCTTCGCGTGCTGTGGTGGTTTGCCAAGCGGGCGGAAGTACCGGCGCGTTGAGCACAACCGACAACCACCGGCAAGGCCTGTTTTTCACCCAACGGTTTGTTCAGCGGATGCCAGCGTGTTGACCATCAGCATGGTGATGGTCATGGGACCGACACCACCCGGGACCGGCGTGAGGTAACCCGCTACTGCCTTCACGCCGTCAAAGTCCACATCGCCGCAGAGCCTGCCTTCCTCGTTGCGGTTCATGCCCACGTCGAGCACCACGGCACCGGGTTTTACCATGTCGGCAGTCAGCACGTTTCGCTTGCCTACCGCGGCCACGATCACGTCGGCCTGCAGGGTCAGGGCCTTGAGGTCGGCCGTGCGTGAATGGCAGATGGTGACAGTGGCGTCTTTCTGCAGCAGCATCATTGCCATGGGCTTGCCCACGATGTTGCTGCGGCCGATGACCACCGCATGCTTGCCCCGCAGGTCGTAGCCGATGCTTTCAAGCATCTTCAAGCAACCGTAGGGGGTGCAGGGCCAGAAGCCAGGTTGACCCACCATGAGTGCGCCGGCACTGGCCACGTGAAAGCCGTCGACATCTTTCGCCGGGCTGATGGCTTCGATCACTTTCTGTGCATCGATGTGAGCCGGCAACGGCAGTTGCACCAGAATGCCGTGAATGGTGGGGTCGTTGTTGAGTGCGTTCACCCGGGCCAGCAGTTCGGCTTCGGGCATCGTGGCATCGTACTTTTCCAGCACCGAATGCATGCCAGTGTCTTCGCAGGCCTTGACTTTGTTGCGCACATAGACCTGGCTGGCAGGGTTGTCGCCCACGAGGATGACGGCGAGGCCAGGGGTGATGCCACGCGCCTTGAGGGCCGTGACGCGATGCGAAACGTCGGTACGCAGTTGCCGTGACAGCGCGTTGCCGTCGATCAATTGAGCGGTCATGGGGGCAGAGCGATTCAGGCCTTGGCAGTGGGGGCCAGGGCGATTTTCAGGAGGTCGGCCACCGTGTTGGCGCCGAGTTTCTCCATGATGTTGGCCCGGTGGGCTTCCACCGTCTTGATGCTGATGCCGAGATCATCGGCGATCTGCTTGTTCAGCCGTCCAGCCACGATCCGTTCCAGCACCTGAGATTCGCGGGTGGTCAGTTTGCCCAGCAGGGCCTCCCGGTTGGCGGCCTGCTGGTGTTCGGTGAACAGTTCCCGAGCGGCCTCGAGCATCCGCTCCACCAACTGAAGCAGTTGCGATTCATTGAAAGGCTTCTGGATGAAGTCCAGCGCCCCTTTCTTCATCGATTCAACGGCCATGGGAACATCGCCATGGCCCGTGATGAACACAATCGGCAGCGGTGAGTGACGCTCGATCAGTCGGTCCTGGAGATCCATCCCGCTCATCCCGCTCATCCGGATATCGGCGATCAGGCAAGCCACTTCACGGGGGTCGTAGCGGCTAAGAAAGCCTTCTGCCGATTCAAAGCACCGAACCCGGTAGTCCTGACCTTCGAGCAACCACTGAAGGGAATCACGAACGGCTTCGTCGTCATCCACCACATACACCGTGCCACGCTTCGGAATCAAGCTCATCTCGCTCTTTCTGTTTGTGTGCCGTCTTGACGCAGGGGCTTATGGGGTAGTCACCGATTGACGATGGTCCCCAGCGGAATCCAGAAACTGAATTCACACCCCGTGATTTCGCTTCCATTGTAGAGGTTTCGCGCTTGCAGCCTTCCGTGATGCGATTCGACAATCGATCGGCACAGTTTGAGTCCGATTCCCATGCCTTCTGATTTGGTGCTGTAGAACGCTTCGTAAATCCGGTCCAGTTGCTCGGATGGTATGCCCTGACCGGTGTCGGTCACGACAAACTCGATGGCCTCGATGCCATCGATCTGTCGGGGGGTCACACACAATTCGATCCGCCGCTGGCCAGGTGGTCGTTGGGCCTGGGCGATGGATTCACCGGCGTTCTTGATCAGGTTGATCAGGACCTGCTCGATGAGGATCGGATCCACCATCAGTCGGGGCAGACGGGCGGCGACGTAGGTGTTCAGGCGAACCAGATGCCGCCTGAGGTCGATATCGGCGAGTTCGGTGGCATTGCTGACCATCACCGAGACATCCGACAGCATGGGGTTGGGTTCGCTGCGTTTGACGAATGCCCGTATGCGCTGGATGATCTGCCCGGCGCGCTGGGCTTGACGGGCCGTCTTTTCCAGCGCCTTGAGCAACTCGTCTTCCGTGATCTGTTTTTTCTGTAACCGGGCAATCATCCCGCTGCTGTAATTGCTGATGGCCGTCAGAGGTTGGTTGAGTTCGTGTGCCACGCTGGAGGCCATTTCACCCATGGTGATCAGCCGGCTGGCCGTTTCAGCACGTTCCTGCTGGAGGGCGGCTTGCTGCTCGGCCTGCTTGCGGGCGGTCACGTCGGTGGCAATGACCATCTGCGCCAGCCTGCCGTCCACCCAGGTCAGGTATCGGGTTCTGACTTCCAGCCATTTGTTGAGACCCGCCAGAAAAATCACGGCATTGTCGGTAGAGGCCTCGAACAGGGCATCGGTGGGCAAGCCGGCCATCGCATCGACCTGGTCTTCGCCCTCCAGCATTGCGCCGGCCGGGATGGAGGATGACATGTCGACGAGATCGCGGTGACCCCGACCGCTCATGCCAAACCAGGTCTGGTACATGCGGTTGGCAAACAGCAGTTCAGCGCTGCTCAGCGGGGCCACCGAAATCGCCTCATCCAGACTGTCCAGCACAGTGGTGAAGCGGTCGTATGAGGCCGTGAGCTCTTCGCGGATCCGTTTGGGCTCGGTGATGTCGGTCATGGAGGTCATCCAGCCGGTCTGGCGAGCCTGGCCATCCACGAGGGGGGAGACGTACATCCGCGCATAGAACACGCTGCCATTCTTGCGCTTGACGGGCACTTCGAAGCCACCGGGCACGGTTCTGCCATGCAGTTCATCCTCCAGGCGGGCTGACAGGTTTTCGATTTCGTTATCAGGCCAGTAAGGAAACGGGGCTTCGGCGCCGAGCAGGTCTTCTTCCGTCCATCCGGTCATCGAACAGAAAGCCGGGTTCACATAGGTGATCCGGCCTTTCATGTCGAGGGCGCGCATGCCGGTCAGCATGGAGTTTTCCATGGCCCGGCGGAAGTTGGTTTCGAGCACCAATGCCCGCTGTGCCTGGAGACGTCGCTTGCTGTGCCGCAGGTTGGCCAGCAGCATCCAGACTGTCAGGGCACTCAGGGCGCCAACGATCCAGAAGAAGGCTTCTCCCATGGAGTCGCGACCTGTCCGGTAACCCACGGCGCGAATCAGCAAGCTGTTGCCGATGGGCGCCACCGGCATCTCGTAAGCCTGCGGTTTGGCACTCCATGGGAGTCTGCGTAGCCCCGTGGCCCTGGGAACGTGGGTGCTGCCGGTGAGCACCTGGCCGCTTTCGTCGATCAGGGCCACGGCATACCTCGCCATGACTTCGGTCGGAACGCCAAACCGGAGCAGTCCGTCGATCGAGTATTCGGCCATCAGTGCCCCGCTGAAGCGACCCTGCTCGTTCAAGGGGACCAGCAGGAGGATGTGCGTGTCGCGGTCGGTGGATGGAAGGGGTCTGCTGTAGAGGGGTTGCCTCAGGTCTCGGACGAGTTCGAATATCCCATCCATCGATTCCGCTGTCAGGGGCTGGCCAGCCAGGCGGTTCATGAATTCCGGTGCGCTTGGGGAGGTGTAGGCGGTCACCACTTCACGTCGGGCGTTGATCCAGGTGACGGTCCGCAACTCCGGGTACTGGGTGACCAGATTCTCGGCCTGAAATCCGAATTCGGTTTCCTCGATTTCGCGGTTCGAAATGTCTCTGGCCACCCGCATCAGTTGCTCCTGCCGCTCGATCAGACGAAGGCGCAGACGCTGCTGGGCGTACTCCACATCACGCGTGACCGCTTCCTGTTCACGATCGGTTTCTTCCATCGTGAAGTAAGTCAGGGCAGCGACGATGGCGGCCAGAAAGAGCAGGACCGACATCAGAGGTCCCAGGCTGATCAGCCGGTCCTGTCTGCCGGGACTCAGGCCGCCCCACCAGTTCCGCCACCACAGCAGAGGTGAGGGCGTGGTCCCGGTTGAAAGTGGGGAGGGTGTGGGCATGCCTGAAGTCTAGGGGAAAACCAGGGACCGGAAGCCTGTTTATATTTCATAATACAAAATTTACATTTGCATATTGAAAAACAAATGGAACTGTGAGAAACTAGATGACACAACGGCACTATCGCCTTAACCTTTGTCCTTGAACGAGACAGGAGACAAGCCATGCCCATTCAGCAGTCTGCCAACAACGCACTCAGTGCGCCAGACATCGATCAACAGGAAACCCGCGAGTGGCTCGATGCCCTGACAGCGGTGATCGAGAAGGAGGGGCCTGATCGGGCGCATTTCCTTCTGGAGCAGTTGTTGGAAGAAGCCCGTGAACACAGCGTGGACATGCCGTTCTCGGCCACCACCGGCTACGTCAACACGCTCGAACCCGACGAAGAAGAGCGCAGCCCTGGCAACCTGGAACTGGAAGGCCGCTTGCGTGCCTACATGCGCTGGAACGCCATGGCCATGGTGGTCAAGGCGAACCGGCTCAATCCCGCCGATGGCGGCGACCTCGGTGGGCACATCAGTTCCTTTCAGTCGTTGGCGCACCTCTTTGCCTGTGGCTTCAACCACTTCTGGCACGCCGACAACACGGACAAGGGCGGAAACCATGGGGGAGACCTGTTGTACATCCAGGGTCACAGCGCCCCGGGCATCTACGCCCGAGCCTTCATGGAAGGTCGCCTGACCGAAGATCAGTTGCTGAACTTCCGCCAGGAAGTGGATGGCAAAGGGCTCTCCAGCTACCCGCATCCCAAGCTGATGCCGGCGTTCTGGCAGTTCCCCACGGTGTCGATGGGTCTCGGTCCCTTGATGGCGATTTACCAGGCCCGTTTCCTGAAATACCTGCATGCCCGTGGCATTGCCGACACGTCCCAGCGCAAGGTCTGGGTGTTCTGTGGCGATGGTGAAATGGACGAACCCGAAAGCCTGGGGGCGATTGGCCTGGCGGCGCGCGAGGGGCTGGACAATCTGGTCTTCGTGGTCAACTGCAACCTGCAGCGTCTCGACGGCCCGGTACGTGGCAACGGCAAGATCGTGCAGGAGCTGGAAGGCGAGTTTCGCGGCTCAGGCTGGAACGTCATCAAGCTGCTGTGGGGCAGCAACTGGGATCCGTTGCTGGCGCGAGACAAGGATGGCGCCCTGCGCAAGATCATGCTTGACACGCTGGATGGAGACTACCAGGCCTTCAAGGCCAACGACGGGGCTTTCGTGCGCAAGAACTTCTTCGGCCGGGATCCGAAGGCGCTGGAGCTGGTGTCCAAGATGAGCGACGACGACATCTGGGCCCTGCGCCGAGGCGGGCACGATGCCCAGAAGGTGTATGCGGCATTTCACCGTGCGCACCACAACACCACCGGCCAGCCCACCGTGTTGCTGGTCAAAACGGTGAAGGGCTATGGCATGGGCCGTGCGGGCGAAGGCAAGAACACCGCTCACCAGACCAAGAAGCTCAGCGATGACGACATCCGCTACATGCGCGACCGCTTCAACATCCCCATTCCCGACAGCGAACTGCCCAAGATTCCGTTCTACAAGCCGGCAGACGACACGCCGGAAATGCGGTATCTGCATGAGCGCCGCCAGGCACTGGGTGGCTACCTGCCGCACCGGCGCACCCGGGCCGATGAAAGCTTCACGGTCCCGTCGCTCGAGACCTTCAAGTCGGTGCTGGAGCCTACACCGGAGGGTCGCGAGATTTCCACCACCCAGGCCTATGTGCGCTTCCTGACGCAGTTGCTGCGCGACCAGGCCATGGGCCCGCGCGTGGTGCCCATTCTGGTGGACGAGGCGCGCACGTTCGGCATGGAAGGCCTGTTTCGCCAGATCGGTATTTACAACCCCAAGGGCCAGCTGTACACCCCGGTCGACAAGGATCAGGTGATGTACTACCGGGAAGACAAGGCCGGGCAGATTCTGCAGGAAGGCATCAACGAAGCCGGTGGCATGGCCAGCTGGATTGCGGCGGCCACGTCGTACAGCACCAACAACCGCATCATGGTGCCTTTCTACATTTACTACTCGATGTTCGGTTTCCAGCGCATTGGCGATCTGGCCTGGGCGGCCGGAGACATGCAGGCGCGTGGTTTCCTGCTGGGCGGAACCTCGGGGCGCACCACGCTGAACGGCGAGGGCCTGCAGCACGAAGACGGTCACAGCCAGATTCTGGCGGGCACCATTCCCAACTGCGTGAGCTATGATCCCACGTTTGCCCACGAGGTGGGCGTGATCCTGCACCACGGGCTCAAGCGCATGGTGGAACGTCAGGAAAACGTTTTCTACTACCTGACCCTGCTGAACGAGAACTACGCCATGCCGGGTCTGACACCGGGCACCGAAGAGCAGATCATCAAGGGCATGTACCTCTGCAAGGAAGGCGCCAAGCTGACGCCGCGCGTGCAACTGCTCGGTTCAGGCACCATCCTGCGCGAAAGCCTGTTTGCCCAGGAACTGCTGGAGAAAGAATGGGGTGTTGCCGCCAACGTGTGGAGCTGCCCCAGCTTCAACGAGCTGACCCGTGATGGCCAGGATTGCGAGCGCTGGAACCTGTTGCACCCGACCGATACGCCGCGAGTGCCCTTTGTCACGCAACAACTGGACAAACACACCGGCCCGGTGGTGGCATCGACCGACTACATGAAGTCGTTCGCCGACCAGATTCGCCCGTTCATCCCGAAGGGCCGTACCTTCAAGGTTCTGGGTACCGATGGTTTTGGCCGCAGCGACTTCCGCAGCAAGCTGCGCGAGCATTTCGAGGTGAACCGCCACTACATCGTGGTGGCTGCGCTCAAGGCCCTGTCCGAGGAGGGCACAGTGGCCGCTGCCAAGGTGGCCGAAGCGATTGCCAAATACGGCATAAACACCGAAAAAGTGAATCCCCTTTACGCCTGATTCACCGGAGACACAAACATGGCACTGATTGAAGTGAAGGTCCCGGACATCGGGGATTTTTCTGAAGTGGCGGTCATCGAGCTGCTGGTGAAGCCGGGCGACACGGTCACGGTTGACCAGTCCCTGATCACCGTGGAGAGCGACAAGGCGTCGATGGAAATTCCGTCGAGCCACGCCGGCGTGGTCAAGGCGTTCAAGGTCAAGCTCGGTGACAAGGTGAGCGAGGGATCGGTCGTGCTGGAGCTGGAAGCGGAGGGCGCTGCCGCGCCAACGCCTTCCCCTGCAGCCGCTGCACCGGCCCCGGCACCTGTGGCCTCTGCACCGGCGGCGGCCCCTGTTGCTGCCACTGCGAGTACAGGCGCGATCGAGGTTCGCGTGCCCGACATCGGCGACTTCAAGGATGTGGCGGTGATCGAGGTCTTCGTCAAGCCGGGAGACTCGGTCAAGGTGGAGCAGAGCCTCATCACCGTCGAGTCCGACAAGGCGTCGATGGAGATTCCGTCTTCCGCCGCTGGCGTGATCAAGGAGCTCAAGGTCAAGCTGGGTGACAAGGTCAATATCGGCGACCTGCTGGCCATCGTGGAAGGGGCCATGGCCGCTGGGGCGGCACCCGTTGCATCAGTTGCACCTGCACCAGCAGCGGTGCCAGCGGTGGCTACGTCCGCAGCCGTTGCTCCGGCGGCTCCCGTAGCGGCGGCACCTGCTCACCAACCCACCGCCACCCCGGCGCTGGGCCTGCCGCATGCCTCACCGTCGGTGCGCAAGTTCGCCCGCGAACTGGGTGTGCCCCTGGCCGAGGTCAAGGGCTCAGGGCCCAAAGGCCGTATCACCCAGGAAGACGTGCAGGGCTTCACCAAGTCCGTGATGGCGGGTGCCATCCAGACGCTGGCGCAGGCGGCCAAGGCCCCGGCAGCGCCTGCCGGTGGTGGTGGTTCCGAGCTGGGCCTGATTCCCTGGCCGAAAGTGGACTTTGCCAAGTTCGGCCCCATCGAGCGCAAGGAGCTGGGCCGCATCAAGAAGATCAGCGGCGCCAACCTGCTGCGCAACGCCGTGATGATCCCGGCCGTCACCAACCACGACGACGCCGACATCACCGACCTCGAAGCCTTCCGCGTATCGACCAACAAGGAAAACGAGAAGAGCGGCGTCAAGGTGACCATGCTCGCCTTCCTGATCAAGGCCTGCGTGGCGGCGCTGAAGAAGTTCCCAGAGTTCAACAGCTCGCTGGACGGCGATGCCCTGGTCTACAAGCAGTACTACCACATCGGTTTTGCGGCCGACACGCCGAACGGCCTGGTGGTGCCTGTGATCAAGGACGCCGACAAGAAGGGTGTGCTGCAGATCAGCCAGGAGATGAGTGAGCTGGCCAAGAAAGCGCGCGATGGCAAGCTGGGGCCAGCCGACATGTCCGGTGCCACCTTCACCATTTCGTCACTGGGCGGCATCGGTGGCCGGTACTTCACGCCCATCATCAACGCGCCCGAGGTGGCCATTCTGGGGGTGTGCAAGAGCCAGATGGAGCCGGTGTGGGATGGCAAGGCGTTCCAGCCGCGCCTCATGCTCCCGCTGTCGCTGACCTGGGACCACCGCGTGATCGATGGGGCCGCTGCTGCGCGCTTCAACGCCTATCTGGGCCAGATCCTGGCGGACTTCCGTCGCGTGTTGCTCTAAGCAAAGGAACCTGAACATGGCACTGATGGACATCAAGGTTCCCGATATCGGCGATTTCAAGGACGTGGCGGTCATCGAATTGCTGGTCAAGCCGGGCGACACGGTCAAGGCCGAGCAGTCGCTCATCACGGTGGAATCGGACAAGGCTTCGATGGAGATTCCCTCCAGCCACGCGGGTGTGGTGAAGGAACTCAAGGTCAAGCTGGGCGACAAGGTAAATGAAGGCGTGGTGGTGCTGTCGCTGGAAGTGGAGGGCGCCGCGGCGGTTCCTGCGCCGGCTGCGGCCCCTGCGGCCGCACCCACTGCAGCGCCCGCTGCCGCACCGGTGGTGGCGCCGACTGCCGCCAGCTTTTCCGGTTCCGCCGACATCGACTGCGACCTGCTGGTGCTGGGCGCCGGCCCTGGCGGTTACTCGGCCGCCTTTCGCGCTGCCGATCTGGGCCTGAAGGTCGTGATCGTCGAGCGTTACGCCACGCTCGGCGGTGTCTGCCTGAACGTGGGTTGCATCCCGTCCAAAGCACTGCTGCATGTGGCGGCGGTGATGGACGAGGTCAGCCACATGGCCGACCTGGGTGTGGAATTCGGCAAACCCACGGTGAGCGTGGACAAGCTTCGCGGCCACAAGGAAAAGGTCATCGCCAAACTCACGGGTGGTTTGGCCGCCATGGCCAAAATGCGCAAGGTCACCACCGTGCGCGGCTACGGCGCCTTCGTTGGCCCCAACCACGTCGAAGTGGAAGAGACCACCGGCTCTGGCCAGGAGAAAACCGGCACCAAGAAGGTGGTGGCGTTCAAGAAGTGCATCATTGCAGCCGGCTCGCAAGCGGTTCGACTGCCCTTCATGCCCGAAGACCCGCGCGTGGTGGACTCGACCGGCGCGCTGGCATTGCAAGGCGTGCCCAAGAAGATGCTCATCGTGGGCGGCGGCATCATCGGCCTGGAAATGGGTACGGTGTACTCCACACTGGGCGCGCGCCTGGACGTGGTGGAAATGATGGACGGCCTCATGCAAGGCGCAGACCGCGATCTGGTCAAGGTCTGGGAAAAGATGAACAAGGGCCGTTTCGACAACATCCTGTTGAAGACCAAGACCGTGGGTGCCACGGCCACGTCTGAAGGCATCAGGGTGCAGTTCGAGGGCCTGGACGGCACGAAGAGCGAAGGCACATACGACTTGGTGCTGCAAGCCGTGGGCCGCACCCCCAACGGCAAGAAGATTGCCGCTGACAAGGCCGGCGTGGCCGTGACCGATCGTGGCTTCATCAACGTCGACATCCAGATGCGCACCAACGTGCCGCACATCTTCGCCATCGGCGACATCGTGGGCCAGCCCATGCTGGCGCACAAGGCGGTGCACGAGGCGCATGTGGCGGCCGAGGTCATCGCCGGTGAACTGCAGGGCAACAAGGAACTGGCCGCAGCGGCGTTCAACGCCCGCGTGATCCCCAGCGTGGCCTACACCGACCCCGAAGTGGCCTGGGTGGGCCTGACCGAAGACCAGGCCAAGGCCCAGGGCATCAAGGTCAAGAAGGGCCTGTTCCCCTGGACCGCCTCGGGCCGCGCGATTGCCAACGGCCGTGACGAGGGTTTCACCAAGCTGCTGTTTGACGATTCGCCCGAAGCCCACGGCCACGGCAAAATTCTGGGCGGTGGCATCGTGGGCACCCACGCGGGCGACATGATCGGCGAAATCGCCCTGGCCATCGAAATGGGCGCCGATGCGGTGGACATCGGCAAGACCATCCACCCCCACCCCACGCTGGGCGAGAGCATCGGCATGGCGGCGGAGGTGGCGCACGGGTCGTGCACCGATCTGCCGCCCACCAAGAAGTGAACCTCTGGTAAGCTGTTCAGATGAACCCCGGATGGGTAACTGTCCGGGGTTTTTGATGGATGGTTGTTGGGTCTCATGGTTTCTACATCATCGTCAGTGACGGATCAGCCGGCTTCGCCGGGTCGGGCTGCTGCCTGGATGGCCGGCTGGCTGCTGCTCATGGTCGTGATCGCCGTGGCCGGCCGTGAGGCGACTCGCGAGCTGTCTGTGTTTCAGGTGATGGAGATGCGCTCCATCCTCGGGCTCCTGATGATCTACCCCCTGATACACATGGCCGGCGGCCTGGCGGCCATGAAGACTCGGCACCTCAAGTGGCATGCTGTGCGCAATACCGTGCACTTCGGTGCCCAGTTCGCCTGGTTTGCTGCTCTGAGCCTGATCCCGCTGGCGCAGGTCGTGGCCATCGAATTCACCATGCCGATCTGGATGGTGCTGCTGGCGGCCTTCTTTCTGGGCGAACGCATCCATGTCTTCAAGATCGTGGCCGTGGTGCTGGGCGTGATCGGGGTGGCTCTGATTGTGCGCCCGGGCGGCGAGCTGAACCACGGCCAGCTGATTGCGCTCCTGTCGGCCATGGGTTTTGCCATTTCGGTCGTGATGGTGAAGTCTCTCACGCGTCATGACAGCGCGGTGCTCATCATGTTCTGGATGCTGGTGATCCAGTCTGTCATTGGCCTGGTACCTGCTGTGCTGGTGTGGCAATGGCCCTCGGCCAGCACCTGGGGATGGGTCGTGCTGGTGGCCTTCTGCGGAACGTTTTCGCACTACTGCATGGCCCGCGCCATGCAGCATGCCGACGCCACGGTGGTGGTTCCCATCGACTTTCTGCGCGTCCCGCTCACGGCACTGGCAGGCTGGGCCGTCTATTCGGAGCGCGTCGATCTCCTGACGGTGGTGGGTACCGCGCTGATTCTGTGCGGCAATCTGGTCAACGTTTTGCGCTCCCGGTGATGACCGCCTTGAACTGCTCTCGACTGCCTCAGCCAGACAGCAGCAGAGTCAGAGGAAATGCTTCTCAGGGTACTCGGCCGGCTGAGCGCGGCTGAAGGATTCAGGTGGCCGATAAGGGTTGCATGCAAATCCTGACAGACAGGTCCCCAGTTGACGCAGATCAACATCTTCCTGAGGGTAAAAAGCAAGAATACCCATGGATGTATCCATGGAGTTGACATGCATAACCCTTTCAGGCGAACGACACGTGCGCATTTTCGGTCTGGTCTGGTGCTGATCCTTGCCTTGACCGCTGCGGCTGTCTGGGCTCAGCCCTCAGCGAATCCCCTTCGCGCCGCCCAGATTGCCGCCGGCGAGTCCATCGCGAAAGACCGTTGCGCGGTCTGTCATGGTGAGCAGGGCCAGAGTGTGGCACCCGACTTTCCCCGGCTGGCTGGTCAGAATGCCAGCTACATGCACAAGCAGCTCATGGACTTTGCCGATGGTCGGCGCAAGAGTGCCGTGATGCTGGAGAAAGCCAAGCAACTGTCCTCCGAGCAGATGTACACGCTGGGCCTCTACTACCAGAGCCTGAAACCGGCCGTGACGCTGGTGGCCGACGCCCAACTGGCGCAGGTGGGACAGTTTGTGTACGACCGCGGGAATCCCCATTCGGCCCTGCCTGCTTGTGTGACTTGCCATGGCACCGGTGCGCGTGGGACCACCGAGTTGCCCCGCCTGGCAGGGCAGCACCCCGAATACATCATCAAACAGGTGAAGGCGTTCAAATCGGGCGACCGTGCCAACGACAACACCATCATGCACCTGATTGCCAGCCGCGTGTCTGACATGGAACTGCAGGCTGTGGCCACCTACCTGGGGGGGTTGAAATGAGCGCGCCTCTGTTGGTCATCCGGGCGCTGACAGGCGCCTTCTGTCTGCTCGGCTTGTGGGGTGCACCAGCCTGGGCGATCGACGCAGACAAGGTCCCGGCCAGCAAGCGTTCCTCATCCGGCCTGCACCTCACGGCACTGGAGGCGGCCGAGATGAAGCAGCGTCTCGGCGGCAAGGTCCTGATGATCGACATCCGTACCCGCGCCGAGGCGATGTACGTGGGCATGGCCAGCGCCGTGGATTACCTGGTGCCTGTGCTGGATTTCCCGGAGTTCTGGGAGTGGAGCGACCAGACCCAGGAATACATCCAGCAAGCCAACCCGAATTTCGTCAAGGACATCGAAGCCCGTCTGCTTGCGAAAGGGCTGACGAAAAACGATCCGGTGATCCTGATGTGTCGCTCGGGTGTGCGCAGCAATGCAGCCAGCGGTCTTCTTGCTGAACTGGGGTTCAAGCAGGCCTACACCGTGATCGACGGTTTCGAAGGCGACACGGCCAAGGACGGGGAACAGAAAGGCCAGCGCGTCGTGAACGGCTGGAAAAACGCGAAACTGCCCTGGTCCTACAAGATGGACAAGGCGAGGATGTACCTCGACCCTCTCTGAGCGTCTGCCTTTCGGTCAGGCGTCGGCGGGCTCCGCAATGCCTCCGACCACCTGGCTGAAGCCGCCATCCACGTAGGTGATTTCAGCGCTCACGCCAGCAGCCAGGTCGCTCATCAGGAAAGCCGCGACGTTGCCGACGTCGTCGATGGTGACGTTTCGGCGGATGGGCGAGTTTTCCGCCACCACACTGAGAATCTTGCCAAACCCTTTGATGCCACTGGCGGCCAGGGTCTTGATGGGGCCTGCAGAGATGCCGTTGGCTCGTAAGCCCCGGCCTTTGCTGCCCAGGGATTCAGCCAGGTAGCGGACCGACGCTTCGAGAGAGGCTTTGGCCAGCCCCATGGTGTTGTAGTTGGGCACCGTGCGTATGGCGCCCAGGTAGGTCAGCGTCAAAAGAGCGGCGTTGTCGTTCAGATAAGGCAGTGACGCCTTGGCCATGGCCGGAAAACTGTAGGCGCTGATGTCGTGCGCCACCTTGAAGCCATCGCGGCTCAGGCCTTCGAGGAAGTCGCCGGCAATGGCTTCACGTGGGGCAAAGCCGATGCTATGCACAAACCCGTCAAACGTGGGCCAGTGGACAGACAGGTCGCGGAACAATTGCTCGATCTGGGCATCATCACCCACATCGCAGTCAAAAACGAGCTTCGAGTTGAAATCGGCAGCAAAGTCGGTGATGCGGTCCTTGAAGCGCTCGCCCACATAGCTGAATGCCAGTTCCGCCCCCTGCGCATGGCAGGCCTTGGCAATGCCATATGCGATGGAACGGTTGGACAGCACGCCTGTGATCAGCAACTTTTTGCCTGCCAGAAAACCCATGAGTCGTTTCTCCTGTGAATGTCGTGCAGAATTGTCGCATGCGTTGGCTGTCGTTCCTGTTGCGGTTCGGATTGCTCTGCTGGATGGCCATGGCCGGCCAGTCGGTTTGGGCCGCCCATGCCTATGCCCAGTTCGGAGACATCAAGTATCCCCCGGGCTTTCCCCATTTTTCGTATGTGAACCCGGGGGCGCCCAAGGGGGGTGACATTTCACTCGTCTCGCCCACCCGCATCAGCAATTTCGACAAGTACAACCCCTTCACCCTCAAGGGGACGGCACCGCCCAACATCGGGAGTCTGCTGTTTGAAACGCTGCTGACCGGTACTTTTGACGAACCCACCACCGCCTACGGCCTGCTGGCCGAGGACGTGAACGTTGCGCCCGATGGCTTGTCCGTCACCTTTCGACTGAACCCGAAAGCCCGTTTCCACAATGGGGACCCGGTGCTGGCCGAAGACGTTCGCCACTCCTTCGAAACCCTGATCAGCCCACAGGCGGCGCCGCAGTACCGCACTTACTTCAGCGAAGTGAAAGGGGTGCGCGTGCTGGGGGAGCGGCTGGTCCGGTTTGACTTCCTGCGCCCCAATGCCGAACTGCCCTTGATCGTCGGCAGCCTGCCGGTGTTCAGTCGGCAGTGGGGTGTGGTCAACGGCGAACGCAAGCCCTTCGATCAGATCGTGACCGAAGAGCCCATCGGCTCTGGCCCGTACCGCATTGGCCGGGTCAATTTCGGGCGCGACATCACCTATGTCAGAGATCCCGACTGGTGGGCACAGGATCTGAATGTGCGCCGTGGCATGTACAACTTCGACCGGGTGACCTTCAAGATCTACAAGGACAACACGGCCCAGCTGGAGGCCTTCAAGGCAGGCGAATTCGATTACATCCAGGCCTTCATTGCGCGAGAGTGGGCACGTTCGTACACCGGTCGGCAGTTTGACCGGGGGGAACTCGTCAAGCGCGAACTGGAGCATGGCAACGCCGGCGATTTCCAGGGTTTTCTGTTCAACAGCCGGCTGCCCAAGTTTCAGGATGCCCGCGTGCGGGAGGCCATCAGCCTGGCCATGGATTACGAATGGCTGAACCGCCAGCTCTTCTACAACGCCTACGAACGGGTGCGTGGCTACTTCGTGGCCAGCGATTTCGAGGCCAAAGGCCTGCCGGGCCCCGAGGAACTGGCGCTCCTGATGCCTTTGCGTGCCAAGCTGCCGCCCCAGGTGTTTGAACGCGAGGTCCCGCTGCCGCCCTACACCAGCCAGGACCCGGATTCAGGCCAGACGCTGCGCGACAACCTGCGACGCGCCCGCGATCTGCTGGCCGAGGCGGGATGGCGTTACCGCGACGGTGCCTTGCGCAACGAACGTGGCGAGGTGTTCACGATCGAATTCCTCGACAACAGCGGTTCCATGGGCCGCGTGGTCACGCCATTCACCAAGAACCTGGAGCGACTCGGCATTCGTGCCAACTACCGGGTGATCGACTTTGCCATCCTGCAGAAACGGCTGGATGTGTTCGACTTCGAGGTCATCAGCAGCCGCTGGCTCGGCAGCGAGGCGCCGGGCACCGAACTGCTCGAGCGCTTCGGCTCGGCGGCGGCCGACACCGAGGGGTCGGGCAACCTGATCGGCGTGAAAGACCCGGCGGTGGATGCCTTGCTGGACCATGTGGTGTCGGCCCGCACCCGCCCGCAACTGGTGGCGGCCCTGCGTGCACTGGACCGGGTGCTGCGCCACATGCACCTGAACGTGCCGCACTGGTACGGCAGCGTGCACCGTGTGGCCTATCGCACCGGCCGGTTCGAGCAACCGGCCACCATGCCTCGTTACTACCAGCCCGAAAGCTGGGTACTGGCCACCTGGTGGGCCAGCCCTGACAACCTGAACGCCACACCCGGGCGGAGGCGCTGACCATGTGGGCCTACATCCTCAAACGCCTGCTGCTGATGATTCCGACCTTGTTCGGCATCCTGCTGATCACATTCGTGGTGATCCAGTTCGTGCCGGGCGGGCCGGTGGAGCAGATGGTGGCGCAGTTGCAAGGGCGCGACACGGGCGGCGAGGGGGCTGCCGTGGCCGGCGCGGGTTACCGCGGCCGTCAAGGGGTGGATGCCGAGCGCATCGAGGAAATCCGCCAGTTGTATGGCTTTGACAAGCCCGCCCACGAGCGCTTCTTCCAGATGCTGGGCCAGTTTGCCCGGTTCGATCTGGGGCAGAGCTTTTTTCACCACAAGGACGTGTGGGAGCTGGTGAAGGAAAAGCTGCCGGTCTCCATCAGCCTGGGCCTGTGGACCTTTTTCCTCAGTTACACCATTTCCATCCCGTTGGGCATCGCCAAGGCGGTGAGGGCGGGTACCCGGTTCGACACGGTGACCAGTCTGATCGTGCTGGTGGGCTACGCCATTCCAGGTTTTGTGCTGGGGGTGGCGTTGCTGGTGATCTTTGGCGGGCAGTTGCAGTGGTTTCCCTTGCGGGGGCTCACCTCGAGCAACTGGCATGAGCTGACACTGGGCGCCAAGATCGTGGACTACCTCTGGCACATCACGCTGCCGGTGACGGCCAGCGTACTGGGCGCCTTTGCCGTGACGACCATGCTGACCAAGAACGCCTTTCTGGAAGAAATCCGCAAGCAGTACGTGCTGACCGCCCGCGCCAAGGGCCTGACCGAGCGGCGCGTGCTCTGGAAGCACGTGTTCCGCAACGCGCTCATTCCCATTGTCACGGGGTTCCCGGCGGCCTTCATCGGGGCCTTCTTTGCCGGTTCGCTGCTCATTGAAACCCTGTTTTCGCTTGACGGACTGGGCCTGCTCAGTTACGAGAGCGTCATGCGGCGCGACTATCCCGTCGTGCTGGGCACGTTGTACCTGTTCACGCTGATCGGTCTGGTGACCAAGCTGATCAGCGACCTTTGTTACGTCTGGGTGGACCCCCGTGTCAAATTCGACTGACACCCTCGTCGACCCACCGCAGGCCTCGCCATCGCCGGAGGCATCTGGCGTGGCCCGCTCGCTCAGCCCCAGCCAGCGGGCGTGGCAGCGCTTCCGGCGCAACCGGCTGGGCTTCTGGAGCCTGCTGATCTTCGTCACCTTGTTCGTGCTCAGCCTGGGCGCGGAACTCATTTCCAACGACAAGCCGCTGATCGCCCGCTACAACGGCGAGTGGTTTGTGCCACTGCTGCACAACCCGCCCGAAACGGCCTTTGGTGGCGATTTCGAGACCCCCACCGATTACCTGGACCCGTTCATCCAGCGGCAGTTCGAACAGCCCGGCAACTGGGCGCTCTATCCCCTCAACCCCTACCACCACACCACGCTGAACTACTTCGCCAAGGAGCCCCACCCGGCACCCCCTTCGGCCGACAACTGGCTGGGCACCGATGACCGCGGGCGTGACATCGTCGCGCGCCTGCTGTACGGGTTCCGCCTGTCCATCCTGTTTGCGCTGGCGCTCACCGTCATCGGTGTGCTGCTGGGGCTGGTGGCCGGTGCCATCCAGGGCTTTTACGGTGGGAAGGTGGACCTGGCATTCCAGCGCTTCATCGAGGTGTGGGGGGCCATGCCGGAGTTGTATCTGCTGATCATCTTCTCGGCGGTGTTCGAGCCCAGCATCTGGATCCTGCTCGTGTTGCTGAGCCTGTTTGGCTGGATGGGCCTGAGCGACTACGTGCGCGCCGAATTCTTGCGCAACCGACAGCTCGACTACGTGCGCGCCGCTCGTGCCATGGGCCTGAGCAACGGGCAGATCATCTGGCGGCACATTCTGCCCAACAGCCTGACGCCGGTGGTCACCTTCCTGCCGTTCCGCATGAGCGCCGCCATTCTCGCGCTCACTTCGCTGGACTTTCTGGGGCTGGGGGTGCCGCCGGGCACGCCGTCGCTGGGCGAATTGCTGGCCCAGGGCAAGAACAACATCGATGCGTGGTGGATCTCCCTGTCCACCTTTGCGGTGCTGGTGATCACGCTCCTGCTGCTCACCTTCATGGGCGATGCCCTGCGTGACGCCCTGGACCCCCGAAAGGCCGACCGATGAGCGCCACCCCGGACACGCTGCTTGACGTGCGCGGCCTGTGCATCGGTTTCGGTGGACAGGCGGTGGTGCATGGCATCGATTTCAGCGTCAAGGCTGGCGAAAAGCTGGCGCTGGTGGGGGAGTCGGGCTCGGGCAAGACGGTATCGGCCCTGAGCCTGCTGAGGCTGGTGCCGGATTCGCACATCCAGGGGCAGGCCCACTTCATGGGCCGAGATCTGCTTCAACTGAGCGAGCGTGAACTGCGTGGCGTGCGGGGCGACGAGGTGGCCTGCATCTTCCAGGAGCCCATGACGGCGCTGAATCCGTTGTACACCATCGGCGACCAGATCACCGAAATCCTGACCCTCAAAAAGGGCCTGACGGCACGTGATGCAGTCCGACGGGTCGAGGAATTGCTGGCCGCCACCGGCATTCCCGAACCCGCACGACGCGCGCAGGCTTTTCCGCACCAGCTCAGCGGTGGTCAGCGACAGCGAGCCATGATCGCCATGGCCCTGGCCAGCGAGCCCAAACTGCTCATTGCCGACGAGCCCACCACCGCACTGGACGCCAGCCTGCGTGGCCAGATCCTGGCGCTGCTGGGCGAACTGCAACAGCGCATGGGCATGGCGGTGCTGCTGATCACCCACGACCTGCATCTGGTGCGTCAGTTTGCCGACCGCGTGGCCGTGATGGAGAAAGGCCATCTGGTGGAGCAGGGCACGGTGACCGAAGTGTTCGGGCAACCCAGGCATGCTTACACCCGCAAGCTGCTGGGCAGTCGCCCCCAGCGCGATCTGCCCCCCGCCGCTGCCAGCACGCACACGCCGG